>WNGO01000008.1_pt1 | contig 125741 bp, 90 predicted proteins | sample 5400511 | NCBI WGS metagenome assembly WNGO01 (sample SAMN13153380, study PRJNA577476) | soil metagenome | isolation source: 20 cm soil or saprolite under Garry oak tree replicate 2 | place: USA:California | collected 2016-06-15 | reverse complement strand
CGGCTCCGGTGATCATGTTCTTGATGTAGTCGGCGTGACCCGGACAATCCATGTGCGCGTAATGCCGGTTCGCTGTTTCATACTCCACGTGCGAAACCGCAATCGTGATTCCGCGCTCGCGCTCTTCCGGAGCGTTGTCGATCGAATCGAACGCGCGGAACTGCACTTTCGGGTTGTGCTTGCTCAGCACCTTAGTGATCGCCGCCGTCAACGTCGTTTTGCCATGGTCGATGTGACCAATCGTCCCGATGTTCACGTGCGGTTTGCTGCGCTCGAATTTCTCCTTTGCCATATTCCTTTAACCTCTCATCTTGGCGGCCGCTTACTCCCCAACTGCGGCCATCGGTAACGAACTTACCCTGCACTTCAAATTTGGAGCGGGGGACGGGATTTGAACCCGCAACCATCACCTTGGAAGAGTGAGACTCTACCGTTGAGTTACCCCCGCCCGGTGTTACTCCGAATTTTTCTAACGATGACTTCGTCTCAGCCCACTTGCGGCTCTTCCCACGTTCGAGCCGCCGAATTCCTGGAGCCTGGGACCGGGATTGAACCGGTGACCTCGTCCTTACCAAGGACGCGCTCTACCAACTGAGCTACCCAGGCTCAACCCGTCCCGCTCAAAAAACGCCCTTCGCGGCGCACTTTTCCTGAGCGGCGCTTGCGCCCCGAATTGGACCGCGTTCGAACATCGCTCATGCGATTGCCCTGCGGCTTTTTTTGCAACCCCACAACGAGAGCCTGGTGGACGGGGAAGGATTCGAACCTTCGTAGCCCGCAAGGAGCGGCAGATTTACAGTCTGCTGGTTTTAGCCACTCACCCACCCGTCCCGTAAAAACTTTTTGGGACGCGAACTACGAGTCCCGAACTTGGTCTTCAACAACTTGCGAATGTCCGACACAAAAGCACAAAAAGGACTCGTGTCAAGAGACACCAGCCCGTTCGTTTTTCCTGTCAGGATTCGCTCCGCCCTCGCTCCCCTGAGAATTCCTGGTGGAGCTGGCGGAGGGAATTGAACCCCCGACCCTCTGATTACAAATCAGATGCTCTACCAGCTGAGCTACGCCAGCGCCGCTCAAACCGTGTAAGAATAGCAGAAGAGGTATGAGAATTGCAAGGGGGGACAACCGTTATATTGCACTTCCATGCCCAACCCTGTGGAAAGCCTGCTCATGCTTGACCACCTCGATACCCCTTATCCTGTCTGTCCTCTATAGTTTAGCACCAGAGTCCGACAGGGCTGAAAAAGTCTGAATTCAACAGTCGGAAATTGCCCGGTGCGGGGGCATTCTCTGGCCTGCTTTTTGCTGCCACAAAGCCGTCTCCGATGGGACAATCACACTTACCACTTTACTCTTTCAGATGGTGTCCAGGCCATGAAGAAGCGAACAGGGATCGGTCTCTTAGCGGTGCTCCTGGTTGTGAGTGTATCGGCATTTTTCGGATACCGGGAATGGAGCGTTCCGTACGGTTCCGCGCGCGAAGAAGCGCTGGCGCTAATGCCTTCGGACGCGAGTGCAATTCTGTTCGTCGATTTCTCCGAACTGCGGCAGGCTGCCTTCATTGCGCAGCTTTACGCTTGGGCGCCAAAGCCCCAAACGGATGCGGATTACGCACAGTTTGTCAAAGAAACCGGGTTCGACTATGAGCGCCACCTCGATCGCATCGCGATCGCCATCCTGAAGCACGGACAAGACTCCGCTCTGTTCGCCATCGTGAATGGAAAATTCGATCGCCAAAGGATTTCCGCCTACGCCCTGAAAGACGGCACCTCCGCAAAAGTCGGCGGGCGCGAGATTTTTTCCGTGCCGCTCAACGGAACCGCAAAAAAAAATTCTTTTGCATTCTTGAAAAATGACCGAATCGCAGTAACCAACGACGCGGATCTCACCGCTCTGCTCAACGCGAAAAAGCCGTCTGACGAGGTCTCCGAATGGCGTGCGCGATTCGAACGGCTGGCAGGCTCCCCGGTTTTTGCGGTGTTCCGCCAGGATGCCGCCGTCGGCACCACTCTGGCCGCGCAGGCTCCCGGCGGACTCCGCTCTCCGCAACTTTCCACGCTCCTCGATCAGCTTCAGTGGATTACCCTCGCAGGAAAACCGGAAAACAATCTGCTGCGCGTGGTGGCTGAAGGAGAATGCACGGCCGAAACGACCGCGCGGCAACTCGCGGATGTGATGAATGGCGTCGTTATTCTGGCAGAGGGAGGTCTGAACGAACCCAAGGTGAGGCAGCAGTTGGATCCCGCCATGCATGAGGCTTACATGGAACTACTGAAGAGTGCGGATGTTTCCAAAATCGATCGTGGGGATACCAAGTCCGTCCGGCTAGTGTTCGAGATCACGCCCGCCTTCCTCAAAGCAGCACGCCAGGTTCCGCCAGTGGTCCCGGACTCCGGCCCTAGCAAACGGCTCCCAGGAAAAGTAGCAACACCGAGAAAAGGCCACACCTAAGGAAAACATTTGGAGAATATCCTCGTGCCTCGCGAGACTTACCCGGAAATTCCAAACGACACCCTCAAAAAGGAACCCGCGGGCCAAAGCCCGCCGCTACAAGATCCGCGGAATTTCAATCAAGAATTAGTCGCCGGCAGGAGTGGACTTCATATAGCGCCAAGGATTAATGGGCGCGTTGTTCATCCGGACTTCGTAGTGCACGTGCGGACCCGTTGAACGGCCGCTGATTCCCGTGTAACCAACCACTTCGCCGCGCTTCACACGCGCTCCGGTCACAGCCGAAAACGACGAAAGGTGCGCGTACCAGGTAGTGATTCCGAAACCATGGTCGATAACCACCAGACGGCCGTAGCCAGCATGGTTTTCCGCGATGGTGATAATTCCGTCGGCAGTCGCGTGAACCGGCGCGCCATAATCAGAAGCTACATCCACGCCGGTGTGGAACGCGCCTTCGCCGCTGAACGGATCCAAGCGCTCGCCGAAGCTGTCCGTAATGTGTCCCATGACCGGCCAGATCGCTGGCGTGTAAGCGGAGTTCGCAAAACTCATCGGGGAGAGCAAATGAAGTCCGCTGCTGGAGATGGCGATCACTGCGGCATTGCGTTTCAGGAAAGTGTACTGCTCGATCGAGCGGTCAAAAGCATCCTGGGAATCCACGGGGCTGTCGGTCTGGTCGAATGCCGCCGGATGATACCGCAGCACCCCATAGGTCATGGCCACTTCCGTCGCAAGCGACTGTAGAGAATCGAGGCGTTGGTTGGTGTCGTTGACAGTGCTCTGCAGCTGCTGGTATTGCTTCTTGAGGGTTTCCTGATCGTGGCGGAGGGCGTTGTAGTTGCCGACTTTCCATAGCATGCGCGAATAAGAGCTGACTGCGACTGTCACGGTAATGCTGCCGATGAGCGCCAATACCGCCACCCCATGCAGCACATAAGCGGGTACGATGACTTTCCGGAGCTTCCCCGGAGTCGACGCGATATAGAACGTATAGCTCTTACCCCTCATGAACAAAGGGCCCCCTCAGGCCATTAACTTGTGTTTGCGGACGAAACACACTTGTGCCCGCAGGAACCCGCGTTTGAACCAAAATCTGAACCGTGAGCCATGGTTCGCGACCTTCGACATACTAAATACTGTAGAGTTTGACGTCAACCCTGTTTTTAGTACTTTGAAGGACAGGCTGTGCCAACCTGTCCCCCTGTCCGACAGGACAGGGGTGGTGAATGGTTAGTACCGGCCCGCCACCTATGGCCTGGGTTTCAAGGGCCGAACGTAGGAAGCTATACTGTGGTCTTTCCTGCAGATTGGAGTTCTCTCACAACTCTGTGCCGCGAAGACTTCAGGACGAAGGCTCAATCCTCCGAAAGATTGCGGACAGCTCCCGCTCGTCATCGGGCGGCGAAGGTGCGAAATCTGTCGTTCTCGGAATGGGAGACGACGCGGCGCTCTTCCGTCCAAAACCGGGCCACGAGGTGCTCCTCACCTGCGACTGGTTCTTCGAAGGAACCCACTTTTTGCGGGAGAAGCATCCCCCGGATTCGGTGGGATGGAAGTGCCTCGCCCGAGCGCTAAGCGACGTTGCCGCCATGGGTGGCATTCCGCGCTGCCTCCTACTCAGTTTGGCTCTGCCGGAAACGCACACCGGGCAATGGCTGGATGGATTCCTCGGCGGCTTGCGGCGAGCTTCCCGCAAGTTTCACTGTTTTCTTGCCGGCGGAGACACAACGCGCCGGAACCATATGCTAATAAATGTAACCGTCGTCGGCGAGGTGCGAGTCGGGCGCGCCATCCGGCGCTCCGGAGCTCGGCCAGGCGATATCCTTTACGTCAGCGGCCGGCTGGGGGAGGCGGAATTGGGTCTGCAGATAGTGCGACAGGGCAGAGGAACGACGGCCGCGAAGAACCCGCTAACGAGGAGGCATCTTTATCCCGAGCCTCGGCTCGCGCTAGGCCAGTGGTTGGTCCGCAAGGAGTTGCCAACCGCGATGATGGACCTCTCCGACGGACTGTCGACGGACCTGTCGCGGCTCTGCGCCGCAAGCGCGGTTGGCGCGGTCCTGGAAGAGTCAGGAATTCTGCAGCTGCGAATCACCGGTGTTGCCCGCAGACGCGGCTACAATCTCCTGCAGCTCGCGCTGCACGGCGGCGATGACTACGAGTTGCTATTTGCCGTGCCGCCGCGTAAAGCGAAATTCCTTCCGAAGACTTTTCGAGGCGTGCGTCTCACCGCAATTGGAAAAATCACCGAGAGCCGAGAGTTACTGTTGTTAGAGGAAAATGGCCGCTCCAAACAACTCGTGCCAAGCGGCTGGGACCCCTTCCGCAAAGCTCGGCGCTGAACATCCTCATGGACTACGCTGCACCCGGAATCAGATTGCCCGGTTCGGGCGTTGGCTAGGGAGGAACTAACAGTTCCTCCCCCATTTGTCGCATGTGAATACTAATACTGAATCTTCAGCGCGAACTGGATGACCCGCGGATTGCCAAGCAGCGTGTCATAGCGTCCGAATGATGCCGTGCCGAAAGACGTGTTCGTAACGGTGAAGTTCGGATGGTTAAACAGATTGAAGAATTCGGTGCGGAATTGCAGCCGCACGGATTCGCGGATCGGGATATTTTTCCCCACGTAGAACTCCCACTGCTGTTGCCGAGGACCGCGGGTCTGCGGGACGTTCCGGCCAAGATTCCCGAAGAACGCTCCAACGTGAGAGTCGGTCCCCGGACCGCCAATCGTGAAGGAATCTGAGCCCGCTCCACCAAACGTGTTGAGGCCTGAGACAGTCGTGCCTGCAGGGTTTACTGTGGTGGCCCCAAGCACGCCCGTACCATAGGACGAGGAGTTTGTGAATTGCTGTGGACTGCCAGGTAGCCGCAATTGGTCCAGATTGCCTGCAACCTCGGGAAAGAGTGTACTTGTGCTCAACCCAAAGACGTTGCTGCCACAACTGGAACATGTAAGTGTGAACGGTTGACCCGTCTGGAATGTTGAAGTGCCACCGAACTCCCAATTGCCCAGGGCATGATGAAGGAGACCCGAGGTGTGCCGAAAGGCAGGGATTTCATAACGATAGGTTGCCTGCAGACGGTGCGTGCGGTCGAAATCCGATAGCGCACGCACACCTCTTGTATCCAGCTGATTGCCGCCGGAGTTACCGAGGTCCTGCGTCGGACTTCCCGAGTTGTTGTCAATCGCCTTTGAATAAGTATAGGCGCCCTGCAGAAACATGTTCGCGGTGCGCCGATTCACTGTGAAAACGAACGCACTATAGGTAGAGTGGCCGTTGCCCGTCACCGTGTTCAGGCCCGTGGTGCTAAAGCCGAGCACTGGAACACGGGCATTGGCGTCGCGGCTCGAGACTGTCGTTAGAGTCGTCGCCGGAACGCCGTTCGCTCCACCCACAGTGATGGGATGGCTTGCATTCGCCAAAAGTGCCTGATTCAATTGGCGGCTCTGAAGAAGTTTCACGCCTTGCGTCCCGAGGTAACCAATCTCGATAGAAAAATGCCCTGGCAACTCGCGTTGAACCGTGAAATTCCAGGAGCCAACGTACGGTGTCCGCATGCCGCGCTCAAATGGATTAAGTGAGAGAAGCGGACCGGTGAACGTGGGGCTCCCCGCGGCGCTGAAGCCATTAAAGCTCGGTGGTGTCGGAAAGATCGGGAACTGCGAAGGAACCGGCAAGTTCGGGAATGGATTGTTGAGGGGTGTACCTGGTAGAACCACACTTGACAACTGGAAAAACGGCGCAGCCGTAATTAACTGCAGGAGCATTTGGTTGGAAATGCGGACGTAGTACAAACCGTAACCTGCGCGCACCGATGTTTTTCCATTGCCACGAACATCCCAGGCCAATCCCACTCGGGGCGCCCAATTGTTGAGGTCATTGTTCTTCAGCGTCGAACGATCCACGCCGGGTGTGCCCTTGATCGATCCAAAGCTGGCGCTCGCCGGCAGAATGAATCCATTCAGTATGCCTGCGCCTGCATTTGCTCTCGTAGTGGCGTCCAACAAGCTCGGATCAAAGTTCCCTAGACGGTCTCTAACGTCAACCGAGGGGCCAAGGTAGTCATATCGAACGCCGAGATTAAGCGTCAGGCGACGCGTAACTTTCCAGTCGTCTTGGTAGTAACCCGCAGCATCTCGTGCACGAAACCCGCGATCCGTAATTCCTGTCCCGACGAACGCCTGCAAGATATTCCCTGTCAGCAGGTCGTTGAAGGTGTTGAAGAACAGAAATCCTCGCGAAGCAAAGTTATTGAATAGGTTGATCTGGTAACGCCGATATTCGAACCCACCGCGAAGAGTGTGCTTGCCGCGCGTCCAGGCAATCGTGTCCGCAAAGTGGTACGTGTTGCTCACGCTGGCCTGGTCGTTGTTCGTCGAGATCCCTCCAAATGCAGGGAAAATGTCATTGGTAACGAACAGCGGAATACCAGGGAAAACCGAGCCATTGAACCGCGACATTCCAATCTGGCTCACAGTGGCGGGCTCCTTCGCAAGGACTTGCTGGGTGATCCGATTAAAGCCCACCCGCGCTTCGTTAACGACATTTGGGGTTGCCGTGTAAGTCCAACTCATCGAAGCAAGTCGATTGTCTACTGGAGTGGATTGGCCGCTTCCCAAATTACCGGCGCCCTCGCCGCCGAGGGGATCCACGGTACTCGTATTGGCCCAGAAAAATCGTTCCGAGATTCGATGCTTCGTCCCAATGTTTTTGTCCACGTTGGCGTTGAATTGATCCTCGGTGAACTGGAGAGGACTCGAAAAAGTGAGGAGGCCGAACTGGCCTGGGCTTCCCTGTCCGCTCGGGACAAGAAACCCGCCATACTGCCCTTTGACATTTAACAAGGCCAGCGCCACTGGGTTTAACGAACCCGGCGCCAGACCGAACGCGGTTTCGATGTCCGTCTGATTCCGGGATGCTGGCAAAACGGGAAACTGCGTGGATATGCCGCCCGCAACGCCGTTCCGCTGGCGAGTGCCCTGATAAGAGCCAAAGAAAAACGTATCTTTCAACTTCGGCACTGGACCCCCCAAATTGCCCCCAAATTGATTCTGTTTAAGGACGGGACGTGGGGTCCCGTTCTTGTTGAAGAAGAATGAGTTGGCGTTCAGGACGTCATTGCGCAGGAATTCAAAGACTTGCCCGTGGTAATGATCCGTTCCGCCGCGGGTCAAGACGTTGATATTCCCTCCGGAAGTCTTACCTTGCGACGCGTCATAGAGACTCGTCTGCACGCGAAGCTCTTCCAGGGAATCTGGCGAAGGAACGGACACGTTTCCAAAATTATTGTTGCCGAGATTATTCGCATCAACGCCGTTGATAACTAAATTGTTGTTCGTCCCGCGTTGACCATCCACAAAAATCACCGGGGAGCCTCGGCCCGCTGCCGTTGCATTGGGCAAGGAGGCAGATGTACCTGCATTGTTGGCCAACAAGAAAAGGAAATTGCGCGTGAAAAGAGGGAGATTCCCCACGAGGTCGCCCGTAAGAGTCTCTCCTAGTGTGGCGTTCGTGGTGTTCACGGTTTGTACGGCGTCACCCGAGACAATGATTTCCGTCGATATTTCCCCCACTTCCAATGAAACTGTCAGGTTCGTGACCTCTGTAATCTTCACCGCTACGGGATTAACGACCGCCCGCCGGAAGCCCCCTCGCTCCACTGTCAATTTGTATTCGCCGGGATCTAAAAGCGGAAACACCGCCGCCCCATCTGCCGCACTCTCTTTCGTTGCCGTAGTTCCCAGAGGCGAGTTCAGGGTAACTTTCGCGCCAGAGACGGACGCTCCCTGTGGATCCACCACGATGATGCTTATTGCACCGGTTTGCGAAGTGATCTGGGCGGATGCGGGCATGGTCGTAAGCATGATCAAACCCAACACGAGCAGTACACTCCGCGTAAATCGAACAGAAGTCATGTGAGTCCTCCCATTGAATTTGGACCTGGACAAGACAACGAGTTTTCTGCAGGGAAGTACGAACCCATCGCCCGACGACGACATGACAGGTGAATGGCTCCACCGACCTGGTGTTGCAGAATTCACTAAGTCCGAAAACGACCCCCATCGTCATCGGTCTGCAGAAGCGTGCGCAGACGACCGACACAAGTCTGCAGACAATGAACTCGTCGACCGGCCGAATAACTGCAAAAATCACACCAATCCCATGACTTATTTAGCTTGTTCGCTGTAACTAGTTATCTTGTTTATCTGGTTTGCCTTGCAGGCATATATCTCCTCTGTTGCTGAGGAGAAGATTTATAAAATTTATCTAAATCGATACAGGTTCTTGTACGTTTAATCCACATTACGGTAAATCAAATAATATAGAGCGGTTACGCTGCTTGGTTCCAACGTTCCCGCAAGTTCTTAACTGAGTTTAGTTTCTTTAGTTATAGCGGAGTCTCTCCGTGTCGCGGCTTTAGTTGCTGCGGGTGACCGTGGGGGGTGCCGCCGGAGGTTTCTCTTTAGGCGCGGCGGGTTCGTCCTCAGTCGGGGCAGTATCCGGAGTGTCCACGTTGACGTGATGCTCGCCAACCTGCTGTTCGAGCGGAACGACGTTCGCAAAATCCATGGCGGGCGTCCCGGTCAGGGCGCCCTGCATGAATCCAAGCCAGATGGGCAAAGCAGCGCGCGCGCCAGTCTCTTTTTTCCCCAATGAAATTTGCTTGTCGTCGAAGCCCACCCACACGCCGGCGGTGAGCTGCGGCGTGTACCCCACAAACCAGGCATCGGTGTAATCCTGGGTCGTTCCCGTCTTGCCGGCGGCGGGGCGGCCCAATTTCTTGGCCTGGACGCCGGTGCCGAATTGTATGACCTCCTCGAGCATGGCGGTCATGGTGCGCGCCACGTCGGGAGAAAGCACGTCGTGCACTTCGGGATGCGCTTCTTCGAGCAGCGCGCCGTCATAACTCGTAACGCGGCGAATCATGTGCGGGTCGATGCGGATGCCGTCGTTGGGAAAAACCGTGAAGGCGGAAACGTGTTCGAGCAACTTCATGTCCGCGGCTCCAAGCGCCAGCGGCAGATACGGTGGCAGCGGCGTGGTGATACCGAAACGTTTGGCCATATCCACGACCGTATTGATGCCGACTTTTTCCGCGAGTTTTACGGCCGGAACGTTTCGTGAACCTGCCAAAGCACGGCGCAGGGTGATAGTCCCCTCGAATCGTTCATCGTAATTGTGCGGAGAATAGGGCTGGCCGCCGCTAATGGTGGTAAACGGCAAATCGACAATGGTATCGAAAGGCGTCGCGCCTCGTTCCAGTGCGTCGGCATAAACGTAAACCTTGAAGGAACTTCCGACTTGGCGGACCGCCTGCGTAGCGCGGTTGAATTTGGAATCCTCAAAACTGTAACCGCCAACCATGGTCTTGACTTCCCCGGTGGAATTATCGATGGCGAGAAGCGCGCCCTGCGGCCCGGGCTGCTGTTCGAGTTGCACGCGCACCGTGTTGTCGCGCAATTCTTGAATCGAGAATTGCGCCAAGTCGCCGACTTTCAGGAGATCGCCGGGTTTTTTGCGGCCCGTCCAAGCGAAATCGTTGGCGGAGAGGATTCCGCGGTAAGGCCCGATTTTAATGACTGCGTCTTTGTCGGTCACCGAGAGGATGAGGCCGGTGACGTAGCTTCCTCTCTCGACAGCGTGCCGCCAATCGTCATCTTCGTAGGTATCCAGTTTCCCGAGATTGTCGCGCAGCACATTTGGCAAATTCCCTTTCCAGCCGTGACGCCGTTCGTAAGCATGCAGACCATCGCGCAAAGCCTGGTTGGCGACGCGCTGCATGCCGATGTTCAGCGTGGTGTAGACGCGCAGACCCCGCTCGTGCACGGCGGACGTTCCATACGTCGCTTCGAGATACTTGCGAATCTCTTCGAAAAAATAAGGCGCAAGGTCGTTGCGCGGATACTGAATGTGCAGACCGAGCGGAGACTTTCTTGCGTTGCTTTCCTCCGTGGGAGTGATCTTCCCTTCTTCCTCCATTCGGTGGATCACCAGATTGCGGCGTGTGAGGGCGGCTTCTGGATTCGAAAGCGGAGAAAATTTCGGGCCGTTGACCATGCCGGCGAGCAGTGCGGCTTCCTGAAGTTTCAGGTCCGTGACCGGCTTGCCAAAATAAAATTGCGCGGCGGCGGCAAAACCGTAATTCCCGTGTGCCAGGTACACCTGGTTTGCGTACATCGTGAAGATTTGCGGTTTCGTGTAGCGCCGCTCAATCTGTAGCGCCAGAAGAACCTCCTGCATCTTGCGGCGAAAGCTGCGGTCGCTGCGGTCGAGGAATAGATTGCCGGCAAGCTGCATGCTGATGGTGCTGGCCCCGCCGGTGATCTTGCGTTTGACGAGATTCCGAACCGCGGCGCTGAACATGCGCGGAAAATCGATGCCCCAGTGCTCTTCGAAATGCTGGTCCTCGATGGCGGTAACGGCCGTGTACAACACCCTGGGACACTGCTCGTACGTCATCAAGATGCGGCGCTGCAGCGCGAAGCTGCCGGCAAGCTGCCCGTCGTCCGCGTAAACTTCGGTTACCACGTCCGGTCTGTAAGTTTCCAGCGCGCGAATTTCCGGCAGGTCGCTGGCGTAAACAAACAGCAACCCGCAGCCCGCGCCCAGCGCGATCGCGCAAAGTACGAGAAAAGCAAGCGCCACGCGGTCAATCAGTTTCCAGCCGCGCAGACGCAATGTAATCGGTGGCAGGCTCAGCATTAAATAAATACTTTATAGCAGAAATCGAATATTCGGCTTGGAAGTGTCACGGCAGCGCTTCGTAATATTTTTCTCCGGCGCAGGAGCGGCAAAGGATGCGGCCATCTTTTACTACCTCGCGCTTGAAATTGATTCCTTCGCCGCATTGCGCGCACACAACGCGAGGGCCTTTGAAACCGGGCAAATCTTCCGGCTGCACTTCGACCTTCACCCATTGCTTGTCGAAAAGAATTTCATCGGAGAGTTGCGCATAGGCTTTTTGCTGGCCTGCGTCCTTGCCAAGTTCGCGGAACATTTCGCGCGCGGCCTGCTTGGAAGATTCTTTGGCCGCGATTCGCACGGCTCGGCCTGTCTGGAGATCGACGAAAGTGGCGGCGACTTTGCCCCAGTCGCGGAATTTCAGCGCGCGCTTGCCGAGGCGGCAGTTGGCGACGAGTGCCACGGCATCCGTCACGCAACGGTCGATTTCGACATACGTGACGATGCGTTTGCGGTCAGCGATGGCGTCGTCGATGCCGAGTTCGCGCAATCCAAGCATCGCCAGGCGCACGCCGAGGACTTGGCCGGCGCAAAGGTGCCCGTGGGCAACGCTGGCAAGTTCGAGGTATTCAGCAAGAGTTTTCATTGGCGCCAGTACGGGTCAAGCTTTCTCCGGGGCGGACCAGGGATGAGGCTGGCGCGCTTCGATGAACGCCAGGATGGTCATCAGAACGGCGAGAGCTGCAAGCGCGCCGTCGCGGACGATGGTCATGCCGGTGAGTGGTTCGGGAGTGGCGAAGCAGCCGCAGTTGATGTCCATGTGCAAAAGGTAGGCGCGCGTGACGACGCCGAGAAACCCAAGCATGATCAGCGTGATCAGCGAAGCCCAGATGCGCAATTGCCAGCCGATGAGCAGGAGCAGTCCAAGGATAAGTTCCGCGAATGGCAGCGTGTGCGCGACAAAATCCACCGCCGCGGGCGAGAGCATCTTGTACGATTCCACTTGCTGCGCAAACGTGGAAAGATTTGTGGCGATGGAAAATTTCAGGATGAACATCGGCCACAAGTGCGTGTTGGGGAAAAGAATCTTGGAGATGCCCGCGTACGCAAAGATTCCGCCAAGGACCAGGCGGCCGATCCAGAGAATCGCTCTGCGTAGGTTGAATGGGCTGGATGGCATCATGGAGTTTTGAAAGGTTCCGCTAGAAAACCAAACTCACTTTTGGGACAAAAGCTGATCGAGAAACGTCTTGAGAGTGTCGTAAGTCATGACTCCGGAATACGGAAAGGTCTGGCCTTTGCAATGAAAGATCGTCGTCGGCGTCTGGTTGACGCGGTAGGTCTGCCCAAGGGCGTAATCCTTGTCAATCATGGGATCAACAGTGCTGCCCTTCAAAAGCGCGCGAACCTTGGCCATTTCCGTGGGCGAGAGAACAGCGGCGACGGTGCCGTCCACATCACCACTCTGCTCCCACTTTTCCTGATTTTGGAAGAGCGCTTGTTCCACGGCCTCCACCTTGCCGATCTGCGCGGCGGCGCGTGCGTAGCGCGCGGCAACCCGTGAGTGCGCGTGCATGGGAAGGGGGAAATCGCGGTGAATCAGATAGACCTTGCCGGTGCTCACGTAATCGTCCATCAACCGGCGATTCGTGGTGATGAAGAGAGTTTTGCAGGCGGGGCACTGATAATCGCTGAAGATCTCCATCGTCACGGCCGAATTCTTCGAGCCGAAGGCCTTGTGCGGGTCCACATCCGGGAGCGCGGCAGCGGACTGTGGCGCAGGAAGAGGCGCCGCTTTCGCCTCGACCACGGGCGCAGGAATCACAGGTGGATCAGACTTCGCACGTGTGGCAGCGGCTTCCGTCGAGGGTTGAGTCGCGGGCGAAGCGGGCCCAGCGGTCTTGTGCCGAGACGGCAGAAACAGAGCAACCAAGCCAAGCAAGCCTATGCTGAGAATTCCTGCCAAAATACGCCGACGGTTCACACCATCCTCCGACTTAATCTGAACGATTCACCCTTGCGGGAGACGAAATTGAATTCTACCTCGAAACAGCGAGAATGTGAGGTAGTCGTGGCCTGATGGTCAAGTGCGCTCCGAAGGCATACCCCCGCAAACCGCTCTACAGCTTTGTTGCGGCCGCGACAGAAAGCGTTGCGCGGTGCGCTGCGCTGGTCAGTGTGGTCAACTATGCCCGCCGAAGGCGATAGATTATTAAGAGCGGAGAACGACTTCTCGACCGGGTCTGAGACGTGCAAGGCTGGGCCGTAACAGGCAGAAAATGAAATACATACAACGTGCTATAAGAAAACTTGACAAAGATACACTCAACATGTATACTCCCTTTCGAGCGAGGCTTGGAACGCGAGTACTGAGCTAGATTCGCCTTGGTTTCAGCGAGATGCGGGCGAACGGAATTATCGCAAGATTTCAGGAGGAAAGGCAGCAATGAGCAAGATTATCGGAATTGACCTCGGAACGACGAACTCGGTCGTGGCCGTGATGCAGGGTGGCGAACCGGTAGTCATCCCGAATCAGGAAGGCACGCGGACGACCCCGTCCGTGGTGGCCATCACCAAGACGGGCGAACGGCTCGTCGGCCAAGTGGCGAAACGGCAGGCGGTGACGAATCCCGAGAATACCGTGTATTCCATCAAGCGCTTCATGGGCCGGCGCTACGACGAAGTCGCGGAAGAAATGAAACGCGTGCCGTATAAGGTCGTGAAAGGATCGCACGACGACGCGCGCGTCGAGATTATGGGCAAGGCGTACAGTCCACCGGAGATTTCCGCGATGATCCTCGGCAAATTGAAGGCGGCCGCTGAAGATTTTCTCGGTGAGAAGGTTTCGAAGGCGGTGATCACAGTCCCGGCGTATTTCAATGATGCGCAGCGGCAAGCCACCAAGCAAGCGGGGGAGATTGCTGGTATGGAGGTCGTCCGCATAATCAATGAGCCGACGGCCGCGGCGCTGGCCTACGGATTGGACAAGAAGAGCGACGAGACGATTGCGGTGTACGACTTTGGCGGCGGCACGTTTGACATCTCCGTATTGGAAGTCGGCGCAGGCGTCGTGGAAGTGAAGTCGACGAATGGCGACACGCACCTGGGCGGTGACGACGTTGACCAGCGAATCGTGGACTGGCTGATCAGTGAGTTCAAGAAAAAGAACAACATCGACCTGAGCAAGGACAAGATGGCGCTGCAGCGGCTGAAGGATGCGGCGGAAAAAGCCAAGATCGAGCTTTCGCAGATGATGGAGACGGAGATCAACCTGCCGTTCATCACCGCCGGAGCCAGCGGGCCGATTCATATGGAGGAGAAGCTCACGCGCACACGGCTCGAACAAATGATGAACGACCTGCTGGAACGCTCGATGAAGCCCATGAAGCAGGCGCTGGAAGACGCGAAGCTGTCGCCCAACGACATCCAGGAAGTGGTCCTCGTGGGCGGCTCGACGCGCATCCCGAAGGTGCAGCAACTGGTTCGCAACTTCTTCGGCGGGAAAGAGCCCCACAAGGGCGTAAACCCCGACGAAGTCGTGGCGGTGGGCGCGGCGATTCAGGGCGCGGTTCTCGCGGGCGACGTAAAGGACATCCTGTTGCTGGACGTGACGCCTCTTTCGCTGGGCGTGGAGACGCTCGGCGGCGTGATGACCGTGCAGATCCCGCGGAACACCACGATTCCGACGCGCAAGGTCGAGACGTATTCGACGGCGGCGGACAACCAGCCGGGCGTGGAAATCCACGTTCTGCAGGGCGAGCGTAAATTCGCTACCGACAACCGCTCCCTTGGCAAATTCAAACTGGACGGGATTCCGCCGGCTCCGCGGGGGACGCCGCAGATCGAGGTCACCTTTGACATCGATGCGAACGGCATCCTGAACGTGAGCGCGAAGGACAAAGCCACGAACAAGGAGCAGAAGATCACCATCACGGCTTCGAGCGGGCTGACCAAGGAAGAGGCTGAGAAGATGCGTACAGAGGCCGAATCGCATTCGGAAGATGACCGTCGCCGGATGGAAGAGGTCGAAGCGCGCAATAGCCTGGACGGCATCGTGTATCAGGCCGAAAAGACGTTGCGCGAGAACCGCGAGAAGATCCCGGAAGCGGACGTGAAGAAGGCCGAAGAGGCCATCGAAGACGCGAAAAAGGCCGTCAACGAAGGCGGCGTCCCACGGCTGCGAGCGGCCAAGGAAAACGTCGAGCGTTCGCTCCACAAGATCGCCGAGGAGCTGTATAAAGCGACGCAAGCAGCAGGACAGGCCAGTGCAGCGGCGGGCGCGGCAGGAGGCGGAAATTCGTCGGGATCGGGCGGCGCGCAGGAGAAGAAGCCTGGCGACGTAATCGACGCCGAGTATGTGGACGTGGACGAATCGAAGCGGCCAAACTAAGTTGAAGTAGTAACGGCAGGGGCGCAGCCCACCATGGCGGGCGTCCCTGCAATTGTGTTCTCAGTGCAATCATGCCTACGACAGCGAAACAGGATTACTACGAACTGCTGGGAGTGCCGCGGAAGGCAAGCGCCAAGGATATTCGCTCGGCATTTCGCAAGCTGGCGCGGAAATATCACCCGGACTTGAATCCGGGCGACAAATCGGCGGAAGAAAAATTCAAGCAGCTGCAGGAAGCCTATGACGTCCTCTCCGATTCCAAAAAGCGGCAGATGTACGACCAGTACGGATTCTACAGCGACAACCTGCCCCCGGGCGGACCAGGCGGTGCCAACCCCCAGGGAGGGGAGCAGGACGTCAACTTTGATTTTGACGGATTTGATTTTGGAGGCGGGTCCGGCGCAGCAGGCGGTGGAGCGAGCTTCCGCGATCTTTTCAGCCAGTTTTTCAGCGGCGGGCGCGGTGGCGCCGCAGTGGAGCCTGGGCATGAACCCGGTGGTGATCTGGAATATCAGATCGAGATTGATTTCTGGGATGCCGTGCGCGGCGCGGTGAAGAAGCTTTCCATCACGCGGCTGGATTCCTGCGAAACGTGCCACGGCACAGGCGCCGTAGGCACACCGCAAACCTGCAACGTGTGCGGAGGCACCGGCACAATCCAGCAGGCCGCCGGCAAAATGAAATTCAATGTACCGTGCACGCGCTGCGGCGGGACGGGCAAGCTGCGCACCGTGTGCAAGACCTGCGGCGGCGAAGGGCGCGTGCGGCGGTCGGAAACGATTGACGTGCGCATCCCGGCAGGCGTTTCGAATGGCGGGCGCGTGCGGGTCCCCGGCAAAGGCAATTCCGGAACGATGGGCGCGCCGCCGGGGGATTTGTATTTGCGAGTGGTGGTGAAACTGCATGAATTTTTCGAACGGCGCGGCGACGATTTGTACACCAAAATTCCGGTGACGGTGAGCGAGGCCACGCTGGGCGCCAAGATAGAAGTGCCCACGATCGACGGGCGGGCGCTGGTGAGGATCCCGCCGGGGACAAACTGTGGAAAGACGCTGCGCCTGAAGGAAAAAGGTGTGCCGAGCGCGAGGAACGGCAAAAGGGGCGACCAGTACGTGGAAATTCAAGTGGTCGTGCCTCCGCCGACGGATGAACGCGTGCGAAATCTCATGAAAGAGCTAGAGAGCATCGCGCCGGGTGATCCGCGGAAGGACTTGTTCAGCAAGGCAGGAGTGTAGGAATCGACGATGGCACCGCGAGCAAAAAAACGGGCCAAGGCCGGCTATATGATCAGCGCGGTGGCGGAGCTGTACAAGCTGCACCCGCAAACCCTGCGGCTGTACGAGCGCGTGGGGCTGCTGAAGCCGTCGCGTTCGCAAGGAAACACGCGGCTGTACACGGATTCGGATCTGGAGCGGCTGGACGTGATCCTGACGCTGGCGCGCGACATGGGCGTGAACCTGGCGGGCATCGAAATCATTTTGAACATGCGCGAGAAAATGATGGAGATGGAGCGCCAGATGGTAGAGTTCGCGGAAGTGGTACAGCAGGAATTGTCGCGCGTGGCGGCATCGCACTTACGGGAGAAAATGCCGCGGACTGCGATTGTGCGGGCGACACCGCGGATCGTGCGGTAGTTGCGCGCTATCAAAAATCAGTAAGCGGGTATCGGCATAGAGATTGAGTAGTTCCTTCCACAGTTTTCCCAGTGTAGACAGCTTGCCGTCCAGAGAACACGCCCGTATGCTGTCTAGCGTAGCGAAAGAACTGGTCTTTCCGGCAAGCCGGTACGCCCAGAACGCGAAAGGCCGGTCACTGCACAAACGGAATTATGGCGCTCGAAAATTGCACGCTTTGCAGAGGAACGGGATGGAAGCTGGTGCCGCGAGCGGATGGGGCCGGCGGCAAAGTCGCCGTGAGGTGTGATTGCGGTATGGAGGCGCGCGCATCGCTGGTGATGGAACGTGCGCACATTCCGAAACGCTACGAGCATTGTGATTTTGAGAGTTATAGTACGGACGTGGGCTCAACGCCACAGCAAACGGAATCTCTGAAGAAAGCCAAGCTTCTAACCGAGGGGTTTGTGCGCGAATATCCCGGTTCGTCCGAAAAGGGATTGCTGTTTATGGGGCCGTCGGGGGTGGGAAAAACGCATCTGGCGGTTGCGGCATTGAAGGAGCTGATTCATCGCGGGCATGCAGGGCTGTTTTGTGATTACCGCGAACTGTTGAAAGAGATTCAGGCCAGTTACAACCCGGCGAGCGAATCGACGGAGATGAAGATACTCGAGCCGATTCGAGCGGTGGAGATTTTGTTACTCGATGATCTCGGCGCCAGCAAACCCTCGGACTGGGTGCGCGACATCGTCGGAATTGTCCTGAACGCCCGCTACAACGAGAACCGCACAACGATCATCACCACGAATTATCTCGATAACCCCACTTCCGAAGGCGAAGCGACGCGACTCGGCGGCAAGTTGATCCCCCCTGTACGCGAAGACGCGCTGGAGCAGCGTATCGGAACGCGCATGCGCTCAAGATTGTATGAGATGTGCCGCACCGTGGAGGTCTCCGCGCCGGATTTTCGCCGGGAGAAAACGCAAGCGGGGCATGCGCGGGCCTAATGCCTCGCCAAAGACTCGCGGACTTGCTGCGAGGGGGAGATCGGCGCTCGATTGGAAAAGCCGACCAAATCGCAAAGCTCATTCTTTCCGAGTCGAAACGATTCGCGGAACTCCTCAAGTGCCTTTGGGTCGAAGATCCGATCGTCCGGATGCGCGCGGCGGATGCGGCTGAAAAAATCACTGTCACGCACCCGGAATTGCTGAAATCCCACAAACAGGAATTACTCGGCCTGCTCGATAAAGCGGAGCAGATCGAGTTGAGGTGGCACCTGGCGCTCATGGTGCCGAGACTTACGCTAAGCGGTCCGGAGAAAGCGCGTGCCGCCGCAGCCTTGCAGCGTTACCTGGAAGATCGCAGCTCCATCGTGAAGACTTTTGCGCTGCAGGGGCTGGCTGACCTTGCCAGGCAGGATGCAAGCCTTCGAGAGTCCGTGCGGCGAAGCCTCGAAGAAAGTTTGCGAGCCGGTACAGCGGCGATGAAAGCGCGAGCCCGGAAATTATTGAAAGAGATGCAAAATTGAAGGTCTTTTCGAGAGCCGCAGATTGATTGACACAAGGTTCGCGCGGCGAGTATCCTTTTGAGGTTGCAGCGTTTTCGACGCCCGCAGCATCTGTGTCCCAAGTAACCGATTTGCAGTTAACCTCCTTGCACCAAACCCAGACAGGGAATCAGCAAGGAATTCATTCGACTGAACGCGGGGCCGCATTGCGGCTACCCAAGGCGAAGCAAACTTCCGGAGGCCAACAACCATGTTTACTGACCACGATAACCACTCCAATGCGGCGGCTGCCGCGCCTGCACCCGAAGCCGAAACCGCTCCGGACAGCACGCACACAGAAACAAATTCAGCGGTAGAGAATGCGACAGAGCAAACGGCTCCTGCCGCCGCTGCGGAACCTTCCGAAGCGGCAAGCGCCGAGCGAGAGACGCCTGCCGGAACGCCGGAGCAGACGGGCGCGCCCACTAATGCGGCTGCCGCGCATGCTGCGTCGGAAGCGAACCGGGAGACACACGCTACGGATGCTGAATCCGCCGCAGCTGAGGAAGAGGCGGCTGGCTCGGAAGAAATGAGCAAGCTGTTGCAGGAGTACGACGAAAAGCAGGAAGCGGCTGCGTCACACGAGGTGATTGAGGTCAAGGTTGTCGCATACACGGAACATGGCGTAGTGGTGGACCTGGGCGGTAAGACGGAGGGACTGATTCCGGCCGCCGAATTCGCGGACACAGAGATTCCGCGGCCTGAGCCGAACAGCACCATCGAGGTGCAGCGCACCGGTGAAAACAAGGACGGCTTCACGATCCTGTCGTACCTCAAGGTGCTGCGCCGCAGGACGTGGGAAAAGATCGAGGCGGCGTTCAAAGCTAAAGAAACAATTACCGGCAAAGTGGTGGACCGCATCAAGGGTGGCGTCGTGGTGGATATCGGCGTGCGCGCCTTCCTGCCGGGCTCGCAGTACGATTTGCGACCGGCCCAGAACCTGGACAATTTGACCGGCACGGAAATCCAGGTGCGCATTACCAAGCTGAACCGCCGCCGCGGCAACGTGGTGGTCAGTCGGCGCGCGCTACTGGAGGAAGAACTGCACGCCAAGCGCGCCGCGTTGATGGAAACGCTGAGCGAGGGCCAGGTCGTGCACGGCCACGTGAAGAATGTGACGGAGTACGGCGCCTTCGTGGACCTCGGCGGAATCGATGGCTTGCTGCACCTGACCGACTTGAGCTGGGGCCGCGTGAAGCATCCCTCCGACGTCGTGAAGCCGGAGCAAGAACTCGACGTCATCATTTTGAAATTTGACAAGGAAAAGCAGCGCGTATCGCTTGGACTCAAACAATTGATGGCCGATCCCTGGGTGGGAGCGGCAGAGAAATATCCGGCTGGCGGAAAGGTCAAGGGCAAAGTCGTCGGGATCGTGGACTACGGCGTGTTTGTGGAGCTGGAACAAGGAATCGAAGGCCTGGTGCACGTGTCCGAAATGAGCTGGAACAAGAAAATCCAGCATCCATCGAAGGTCGCCAAGGTCGGCGATGAAGTGGACGTGGTAGTGCTCGATATCAAGCCAAGCGACCGGCGCGTTTCGCTGGGCATCAAGCAGGCGCAGCCGGATCCCTGGCTGCTCATCGCGGAAAAGTATCCAGTAGGCACGGTCGTGACCGGCAAGGTGCGCAACATCGCGGAGTTCGGCGCGTTCATCGAGATCGAAGAAGGATTCGATGGGCTGGTGCACGTCAGCGATGTGAGCTGGACGGAGCGCATCAAGAATCCGCACGAGGTCTTCAAGAAGGGCGAAGACGTTACCGCTAAGGTGCTGAAGATCGATCCGGAAAACCGCCGCGTGTCGCTGGGCATCAAGCAGGTGAACGACATCTGGGGCGACTGGTTCAAGCAGCACAAGATCGGGCAAATCGTGAAGGGCAAAGTTTCGCGCATCGCCACGTTCGGCGCATTCGTCGAATTGGGCGAAAACATCGAAGCCCTTTGCCATAACACCGAGATTGAGGAGCGCAAGCGCCGCGACGAAGGCATGTCCAGCTTCCGTCCGACAACCGGGCCACTGAAGAGCGCGGGGCCGCTCGAGCCCGGCAAGGAATACGACTTCAAGATCATCAAGATCAGCCCGGAGACGCGGCGCATCGGTCTGAGCTATCGCGCGGCCGTGAAGCAGATCGAACGCAAGGAGATTGAACAGTATCGTTCGACGTCGAAGTCCTCGTCGACGGCGACGATAGGGGACGCGCTGAAGTCCAAACTGTCGGCGCGTTAGCTGGTTCAATACCGGTCCGGAGGGGGGCCGGCCTTCATAATTTCATTTACCTGCGGGTCATTTTAGTGATAGGAAGGGGGCACTCCGGCGCGGGCCAGCCCCCGTAAGCCGTTTGGTTCCACCGTTTAGGGATAGCGCAAAAGCGGCAGATGCTCCTGACGACCCGGGGACGGGCGGCGCTCCCGGCGACCGTAAGAGGGTGGACGAACTGATTCTTAACTGAGAGTTGCGCGACGAGGCACAGCGACGATGACCAAGCAACCCACACTTACGAAGGCCGACCTCATTGAAGAGGTCCTGCGTATCACCGAGCTTCCGCGCAAGGAGTCGGAGACCATCGTCGAAACTATTTTCGATAGCATCATCCAGTCTCTGCAGCAGGGGCAAAAGATCGAAATTCGGGGATTCGGCAGCTTCCGCACCCGGGAGCGCCGCGGACGAGTTGGCCGCAATCCGAAAACCGGAGCAAAGGTCGAAGTGCCCGCCAAAAAAATTCCTTTCTTCAAGCCCAGCAAAGAGCTGAAAGACTTCGTGAATAGCGCCGAGGCCCAGGCAGCACCCGCGGGCGCTGAGTAAAGAGGCATTCGCGCGAAGTAGAAGCATTCCTGTCCGAACAGTTTCCATTCACCGTACAAAACATGAAGTAGGCTGCGGGCACGTTCAGCCTCAATAAAAGCTTGTCCGTAACTCGTGCGCCGCTTTTGCGTTATGCTGTGCGCGCAGCTTTTTAGAAAAAGGAAGCGATTGCGATGGACTATATCTGGACTCCTTGGCGCTACCAGTACATGGCGCAAGCGGCAAGTGGAAAGCAGCCGGAATGCATTTTTTGCGATGCGGTAGCGCGCAACAATGATGCGGAAACTCTTATCGTTCATCGCGGGAAAAAAGCGTTTATCATCCTGAATCGCTTCCCCTATACCTCCGGGCACGTGATGATCGTGCCGTACGCACATGTTGCGGAATTGAATTTGTGCGAAGCGGGAACACTGGATGAAATCATGCAGCTGGCGCAGCGCGTGGAAACGGCTTTGCGCGCGAATTACAAACCTGACGGGATGAATCTGGGAATGAATCTGGGCCGTGCCGCCGGCGCTGGCGTGGTTGGGCATTTGCATCTGCACATGTTGCCGCGCTGGATCGGCGATTCAAACTTCATGACGGTGACGGGCGAGACGCGCGTGCACCCAGAAGATCTGAAAACCACATACGAACGTCTGTCCAAGGCGCTTCACTGATTCGCGAGGCCTGCCTTACCGCGATAGAATACGCAATTCCAAAACGTTTTAGCCGAAACGGGAGTTACCTACAGTGGATCTGGAACTTACAGAAGAACAGAAGCTGCTGCAGAAGAGCGTGCGCGAGTTCGCGGAATCGGAAGTCCGTCCACTGGCGAAGGAACTCGATGAGACCGGGCGCTTTCCACGCGAGCTGTTCAAGAAAGCGGCGGAACTGGGACTTACCGGCGTGCCCTTTCCGGAATCCGAAGGCGGCGCCGGTTTCGACCATATTGCGTATACCATCGTCATCGAAGAAATCTCGCGATGTTGCGCCTCGACTGGCGTGATTCTCTCCGTGCAGAATTCGCTCTACTGCGATCCGATTCACCGCTACGGAACGGAAAACCAAAAGAAAAAGTTTCTCCTGCCGTATGCCCGCGGTGAAAAGATCGGCTGCTACGCCCTGACCGAGCCGCAGGCCGGCTCGAACGCCGCCGCGCTGCAAACGAAAGCCGTCAAGAAGGACAACGTTTACGTCCTCAACGGCACGAAAGCCTGGATCACTAATGGCGGCGCTGCGGACGCCGCGATCGTCTACGTAAATACCGACCCGGCCAAAGGTGAAAAAGGAATCACCGCGCTGGTCGTCGAAAAAGGCACGCCGGGATTCAAAGTCGGCAAGGAAGAAAAAAAACTAGGCATCCATGCGACAGCCTGCAGCGAGCTGGTCTTCATCGATTGCGCCGTGCCGGTTGCAAATCGCATTGGCAACGAAGGAGCAGGCTACAAAGTAGCGCTGTCGACTCTCGACGGCGGGCGCATCGGCATCGCCGCGCAAGCCACCGGGATCGCGCAAGGCGCGTTCGAAGCGGCGCTGAAGTATTCCCAGGAGCGCATGGCGTTTGGCCACCCGATTTCGCAATTCCAAGCCATCCAGTTCATGCTCGCGGACATGTCCACGGAAATTGACGCCGCCCGTTTGCTCATTCGCAAGGCTGCGTGGAAGCAGGACACTGGTGCTCGTTTCAGTATGGACGCCGCCATCGCAAAACTCTTCGCCAGCGAAATGTCTACGCGCGTAACGCACAAAGCCATCCAAATTCACGGCGGCAATGGCTACAGCCGCGAATATCCCGTCGAGCGTAACTATCGCGACGCCCGCATCACCGAAATCTACGAAGGCACCAGCGAAATCCAGCGCCTCGTCATCTCTTCCTGGGTTCTGAAGTCTTAGCCGCCCCGTAGTATTCTGACGGCGTGCTGGAACTCGACTTTGGACTCGAATTTGATGCGGCGCGTGCGGAGGAAGACTTCTTCCCTGCCCTGCCACCGCAGCCCGCAGTTTGCTTAATTGAACCGCGCGAAGAAAAAGCCGAACCTTTCCTGATTCGCACGCAGAATTTACAGCGGCGGCTGCAGCGGCTTCTTGGGCCAGTCGATCCCGCAAGCAAGCGGCTGAATCTGAGCGAATTCGCGCGCGGCATCCATTACCGGCTGACGGCCTCGCCGTTCGAACAAACTCTCACCTACTACCAGCACGCCAAGCAGCTCTTTCCCAAACGCTATCGCGACTTGATGCGCCTGCGACCCGCCGCTGTCCTCAAAGTGAATTTGCGGAATGCCTATCCGCGCTGCTATGTCACTCGCCGGATTCCCGTCGACGAGAGTGGCGCGCCCGCAGGCGGCGCGTATTACGGCCCGTTCGCCTCGCGCCGCTCCGCACAAGCATTCGCGGAACGCATCCTCGATTTATTCAAGGTTCGCCGCTGCCAAATTAAAATCCGCCGCGATCCCACATTTCCCGGCTGCCTCTACTCCGAAATGAAAATGTGCCTCGCTCCCTGCTTTGCGGGCTGCTCGAAAGAAGAATATGACGTTGAAGTGCAGCGTCTTGTGCAGTTCCTCGAAACCAGCGGAGGCTCACTCCGGTCCACAATGGAGGAAGAGCGTGAAAAAGCTAGCGAGCAATTGGACTTCGAACGCGCCGCCGCCTTGCACAAAAAAGTCGAGAAGCTCGACGAAGTTTTGCGAGGGAGGCCGGAACTCACGCGGCGCATTCAGGATCTCGACGCCGTGATTCTACAACGCGCCGCGGAGGAACAAACCATTGGAGTTTTTCGCGTCCAAAGTGGAAGGCTGGCGGAACCGTTTTTCCTGCGCTTCGCGGAGATTGCCAGCCAGCCGCGTTCGGCGGAGCATATCTTTCGCGAGCAATTCGAGTCAAACTCCACGCCAACCAACGGCGATCTGGGCGAGCATCTTTGGCTTGTCGCGCGGTGGTTTTACAGCAATCCACGCGAAGGCGAGATTTTCTTCCGCGAAAAGGACTGGCCCTATCGTAGGATTCTGCGGGCGTGCTCGCGCCTGCTCGCGCCGAAAACCAACGAGGCAGAATCGAATCCCGCGTCAGGACCGGCGCAATCGTCTGAAGGAGTGTCATGACCAAATCCGCCACCAAAGAAGGAACCACACGTTACGCGCAGAAGTTTGCGGACCGCGCCGCCGAGGGCCATTTTCGAGAGACTCAGAGAATGGTGCTCTCTTCCGTCGGAATTGGCACCTACCTCGGACAGCCGGACGCAAAAACGGACGAGGGCTATACGGCCGCGGTCGTCACGGCAGTCGAGAGCGGCATCAACGTGATCGACGCCGCCATCAACTACCGGTTTCAGCGCAGCGAGCGAAGCATCGGCGCGGCCATCCGGCAGCTCGCCGCGAAAGGTTTCGAACGCGAGGAAATGGTGGTATGCACCAAGGGCGGTTACCTGACTCCCGACGGTTCGATGCCCGCCGACTCGAACGAATATTTTTTCCGCGAATACATCCAGCCGGGAGTTTTCAGCACGAAGGATATTGCGGCGGGCAGCCATTGCATGACGCCCAAATTTCTTAAAGACCAGCTCGGCCGCAGCTTGAAAAACCTGGGAGTCGAATGCGTGGACGTCTATTACCTGCACAATCCCGAGACGCAGCTTTCGGAAGCGTCGAAGGAAGAATTCCTGAGCCGCATCCGCGAAGCATTTACTTTTCTCGAATCAGCAGTAGAGGCGGGCGAGATTCAGTATTACGGCCTGGCCACGTGGAACGGCTTCCGCCAGGATGCCCGAGCGCGGGATGCCATGCAGATTGCGGAAATTGCGCAAATCGCCCAGGAAATTGCCGGTGGCAGGCATCATTTCCGTTTCGTGCAACTTCCGTTCAACCTGGGCATGACGGAGGCGCTGACGCTCGGCAATCAATCAATGCGCGGGCATCATCGCACGGTGATGGAGGCAGCAAGCGAGCTGGACATTACGCTGATCGCCAGCGCTTCCCTGTTGCAAGGTCAGGTGGCGAAAAATCTACCCGCGTTTGTTGCGCAAGCTTTGGGATTGGAGAACGATGCGGAGCGGGCGCTGCAATTCGTGCGTTCCTCACCGGGGATCACGACAGCATTGGTGGGAATGTCCCGCGTGGAACACGCGAAGGCCAACGCGCGGCTGGTGGGCGTGGTTCCCGCAACTGCGGACGAATTCAGTAAACTTTTTTCTCGCGGCGAAGGCGTTTGAAGAAAAGAGTTAGAAGGGAAACCGTAGAGAACTGGAATCAGTGGCGAAGCCGAAAAACACTGGCGGTGAGCCACTTGGTGATCGCGCCATTAAGTTCATGAAGCTTGCCGGCAAAGAAATGATCGACACCCTCGACGACCACCAGTTGATTCTCGCCGGGAAGTGTGGGAATGAGCGCTTTCACTTTTGCGATGGCGCCGTGCTCGTCGTTGCTCCCGTGCACAAACAGCTTGGGCTTGTTGCACTGGCGCAGGAATGAAAAATCCGTGCTGTTGACGGGAAGACCCAAGCCGATCAGATGAGAGACGCGGGAATGTTCACAGCCGACGCGCAAACCAACCCAGGCTCCAAAGCTGAATCCCGCCAGCAACATTGGAACTCCGGAAAATTCACCAGCAAGAAAATCGAGCGCGGCATGAACGTCGTGCTTCTCACCCCGGCCGCGATCGTGAACGCCGGCGCTGAGTCCTGCGCCGCGGAAATTGAATCGCAAAACAGGAATCCCGCTGGCGTCCAGCGATTTCGCCGTCTGGTAAACGACTTTGTTGTGCATGGTGCCGCCAAACAACGGATGCGGATGGCAAACCACGGCGCTGAGCGGCGGGCGCGCGGGAGAAGATGGCGTCCAGAGAATCGCTTCGAGGCGTCCGGCAGGTCCTTCTAGGAAAAAACTACGTGAGTCGTGCGTCGTGGTCATCGGTGCGCCAAGGCCGAATTCGCAGTTTAGCGCATCGAGGGGAAGAGACCGAATGCGCCAGGCGCTTAGGTCATGCGTCGGTTTGAAGTTTAGAGGGTGCTTACCGTTTGCGATGTTGTGGCTGCTGATTGCATTGGCAAAGCTAGCGCTAGAAGTCCCGCCAGGGCCTCCACAATGGAACGCTGACGTACCGTACATTTCCGGCTTTGCCTAGCAATTCCATGACTTTGTTGAGCCTATGTTTCAACACCGTGAGTCTCAGAATATCGGCGGTTGTCTTCACCCTGCTAGTTTGGGATATGAGAGCGATGCGCGTCAATGAAAAAACGAACACTCTACAACTCAAATTGACCCACTCCCGGTGATTCTTCGTTCGTTCATTCCATGCGACGAACGCCGACGTCGAGCGTGGCGCGGCCCGGCACGGAAGCGACGCGCACAACCTCTGATAGGAATTCGCCGGCGCCATGCCACGGCGCGGAAACTGGGTTTTGAAACGAAATTTTCAAGTGATCCCCGAGCGCGTACTCACGATAACTGCGAAAGCGCATGCCCTTTGCCGAAACGTCGATGGCCATGGCCTCTTCAAACCAGGGAATCCGTTCGGGGTGCACGCGGACGGGAATAGCCAGCGTCCTCCGGGCGCTGCCGCGGCGTTCGGGTTCATGCCGATGGGTGTTTCCGTTGGATGTAGAGTGCGGCTGCTCTTCGAATTGAAAGGCGACTGCAAAGGTTGCCGGCGTGTCGAAGATTCCGATGGCGCGGGCCAGCTGATCCAATTTCGCAGAGCGTTCCTGTTCCACGGCGTTTCCTGCTGGAACCTTCTCGCGTAGGTTGGTGGCCCGAATCACCTCCAGCGCTTCCTCGCACCTGACCACGCGCGCCAGAATCTCCGGCTGGCCGTCGGAGAGCGAGGAGTCATAGGGAAAGGTGAGCCACACCATTACACCTTTACTGTGGGGCTCCTTTGCGGAAACGAGCGCGCCACTGCGCGAGACGTCGATGGTATCTGCTAATTCGATTTTCTGGCCGAAGGGTGTGGTCCAGCGCAGGCGTACCGGAAGGCGCAGGCGTACCCGGCGGTGCTGGCGGCTGTCCATAGGCGTAACAGTACTGCCCGCGGGGATGGCATGCCTGAGAGTATATTGTGGCGGTACTAAAATGAGCAAGACCTCGTACTAGGACAAAAATCCTTGAATTTCGCGTTGCAGTTTGCGCGGGCCGATGTTAGCTTTGCGCCCAGTCCTACAGTCTCAGGGGGTATCGATGGCTGATGGAGCGGAACGCCGCGAGGCGCGGCGGTTCACGATGAGTTTGCCCATGCGGGTTTTGCCGCGAGAAACCCAAGGGCGCGAACTGGACGCGCATACGCGGGATCTCAGTTATCGCGGGCTCTACTTCCTTACCGATGCCAATTTTGAAATTGGCAACGAAATTGAATTCGTCATCACGCTTCCGCAGCAGGTTACCCAGTCGGGCGATGTAAATATCCGCTGCCTTGGTGAAGTTGTGCGCATCGAGCCCACCGAGAATGGCAGAGTGGGCATCGCCGCGAAAATCGCGCGCTACGAATTCGTGCCTGTTGCGGCAACGGCCGCGTAGAACTCCTTCCTCCGGTATTCGGGTAACTCGCCTCTTGCAGCGGCAACTGGGTACAATGCTGTGGAACCCTTTCTGCTGGGGGAAGCCATGTATCACTACGACGCCAAGATTGCTCTCGAGGAATTGCAGGAAGATGCCCTGCTTCCTCATCCCGTAAAACTGCGCGACATGATTCTACGGACCAAGCTCGGCCCACAGGAAGCGCAGCTCCTGAATCACGATTTTCAGGACTACCTGACGCGGTTTGGGGAACTGCAAAAAATCGGGCGCGGCATTCTGGAAAAAATCGCCGCCGGCCAGCGCAAAACATCCTAATGCCGCTGGCATTCGCAGGAACTCCCGGAAAATGAAACCGAAGCCGCGGGTCCTGTTGCTGTCCGCAACCTCCGGCGCCGGACACGTTCGCGCGGCGCAAGCTCTTGAAAAGGCTTTCGCGGCGAGGGGCGATTGTGTTGTGGAGCACATCGACGCTCTGCAGTACGTCAGCAAACTATTCCAGCGCGTTTACGACAAAGCTTACATCTCGATGGTGCGGCGCGCGCCGGAGCTGATGGGCGTGCTTTATGAACGCACGGATCAGCCGTGGCATCGCCCGCGACGGCGTCTGGCGCTGGACCGGCTGAACACCGGCCCGATGATCCGCCTGTTGAAGCGCATCCAGCCCGACCTGTGCGTGGCGACGCATTTTCTGCCGGCCGAAATCATCGCGTGGCTGATCGCCAAGCGGAAGTTGCGCGCGCACCATGCCATTGTCGTCACGGACTACGACGTGCACGCGATGTGGCTTTGCCGCACCGTGGACCGTTATTACTTGGCCGTCGATGAGGCCGCGGAATATTTGGCCCGTATCGGTGTGCTGCGGGAAAAGCTGCGCGTGACCGGCATTCCGATTGATCCGCTGTTCGCGACGCCGATGAATCGCGCGGATGCGCGGAAGCAATTGCGGCTTGACGCGGATGCGACTGTAATTCTTATTTCGGCGGGCGGTTACGGCATTGGTCCAGTCGAGCAATTGGTGAAAGATTTACTGGCGCTGCAACGGCCGTGGCAGGTCGCAGCAGTTGCCGGAAACTCCGAAAAGACTCGAAAGCGTTTGGAGGAATTGGCGAAACAAACAGGAAATCTGCCGTCAGGATCGTCACGGCTTTGTCCCGTCGGGTTCACGACGGAAATGGACAAATACATGGCTGCGGCAGACTTGATGGTTGGCAAAGCCGGCGGGCTGACCACGTCGGAAGCCTTGGCACGGGCGCTGCCCATGGCGCTGATCGCGCCGATTCCCGGCCAGGAAGAACGCAACGCCGATCATTTGCTGGAAGCTGGAGCAGCGATTCGCTGCAACAATTTACCGGCGACGGCATGGAAGATTGCGGCTTTGCTGGATGATCCCCCAAGATTGCAGAGAATGCGGGATGCGGCGAGAAGCCTGGGCCGCCCGGGAGCGGCCGCAACCATCGCCGAAGACGCGCTGACGCTGCTAGACTGATGGAGCCCAGTGGAGTGACGGAGGCTGACAAATCACGATGCGACGCCACACACTGCTGATTGATGCGGACGACACGCTGTGGGAAAACAACGTATTTTTCGAGAAGCTGATCGAGGATTTCATCAGCATCGTCGAACCGTACGGTTATACCCGCGCGTACATTCGCCACATCCTCAATGAAACCGAGCGCAAGAATATCCGCCAGTTCGGTTATGGAGTGCGCAGCTTTGGGCGCTCGCTGGAAGAGACGTACATAAAGCTAGCGGACCAGATGGCGAAACGCGAAACGCTAGCGCTAATTCACAGCCGCGTCATTGATTTGGAGCGAACACCGCCGAAAATTCTGGATGGCGTTCCGGAAACACTGGCGTATCTCACGGAACGGCACCGGCTGATTTTATTTACGAAGGGCGAGCCCGCGGAGCAGGCTGCCAAGGTGGAGCGGTCGGGCCTGCAAGGATTTTTCGAATTCATCGAAATTGTTACGGAAAAAGATCCCGAAACTTACGGCGGACTGGTCCACAAACACAAAATCGTGAAGACCCACGGCTGGATGATCGGCAACAGCCCACGCAGCGACATCAATCCGGCGATGAAGATCGGACTAAACGCAGTCTACATTCCGCACCAGCACACCTGGACTCTGGAACACGAGCCCGTGGTGGCAGGCTCCGGGAAACTGGTGATCCTGCCGGCGTTTCGCGAACTGCGCGCCCATTTCTAGAGTGGTTCGCGCAGGTTTAGCCCGGACTTACTGCCCAAATTGGACGTTGCACCCGTGATTGCCTGCGCGAAGCTAGCCCCTTGTGATTTTTGGAAAGGAGTTACCCGTGTCCACCACCGCAATTTCTCCGCAAACCGATTGGCGGCAGGAGTGGTTCGAAATTGAAGATGCGACGTATTTGAATTTGGCGAGCCAGTCGCCGATGCCGAAAGTTTCTATTCGCGCCGTGCAAGCCGCGCTCGAAGCGAACAAAAATCCTCATCACAAAACGGATGCCACTTTTTTTGAAGTGCCCAACCGCCTTCGCGCATCCATCGCAAAATTAATCGGCGGAAAACCGGAAGAGGTTGCCCTGACGAGCGGAGCAAGCGCGGGGGTGGCGGCGGTGGCGTACGCGCTGACGTGGAAGCCGGGCGACGAGGTTATCACCGCAAAGGGCGAGTTTCCGTTGCAACATGCAACGTGGAAACCGATGGAGGAGCGCGAGGGCCTGAAGCTGAGAATTGTTTCGCCGCGCGAGCGATTCATCACCGCGGATGACTTGATCGCCGCGCTTACTCCGCGGACGCGATTGGTGTCCGTGAGCATGGTGCGATACGACGACGGCTCGCTGCTGGATGCCCGGCGCGTCGCGGACACGTGCCACAAACAAGGCGCGCTGCTTTTGCTGGACGCCAGCCAAAGCTGCGGCGCGATGCCCATAGATGTGAATCAACTAGGGGCGGATTTTATCGTTTCCGCCGGATACAAATGGCTGCTTGGGCCGTTTGGCACCGGATTTTTCTGGACGAAGAGCGAACACCTTGTGCTTGGGATGGTGCGGCCGGGACCGTTCTATTGGATGGCCTTGATGGGGTCGCACAATTTCGCCGCGATGAACTTCGAAGACCCGAAACCGGGGCCCAGCGCGAAGCGCTGGGATTCGCCGGAGTGGGCCAGCTATTACAATTTCAATTTGGTGGCGATGGATGCTTCCGTGGATTTTGTGGTGCGCATGGGACCGGAATTGGTCCAGGCGCACAACCGGAAGTTGATCGAACTCATGTTCGAGCGTTTGCCAAAAGACCGCCTTGTTCCGGCGAGTCCGCTCGATCCCGCGCGGCGCGGCTCTTATGGATGTTTCGCGGCACGAAGTGCGGAGAGAACAGCGGAGTATTATCATCGTCTGCGGAAGGAAAATGTGGTCGTAAGTTTGCGTGAAGGCAACATTCGCGTATCGCCGTATTTGTACAACACGGAGCGGGACATCGACCGGCTGATCAGCGTGGTTACTCCGTGACCTCGCAGGAAAACTGGCCAAAAATTGCGGTCGTTGGCGCGGGCGCCGTGGGCGGATACTTTGGCGGACTGTTGGCGCGCGCGGGTGCGCCGGTGGTGATGATCGGGCGTCCGGCGTTTGTCGAAGCCGTCAAGAAGAACGAACTCTTCCTCGATACATTGCAGTTTCAGGAAAGTGTGCGAGTCGAAGCCTCCACCGAACTCAGCGCCGTTCGCGGCGCGGAAATTGTTTTGTTTTGCGTGAAGACCACGGACAACGCAACGACGGCGCACGCGCTGGCTCCGTTGCTTGCTCCCGGTGCGCTCGTCCTTAGCATGCAGAACGGCGTGGACAACGTGGAGCAGATTCGCGCTGCCGCCGCGATTGACGCGCTTCCTACGGTCGTTTACGTCGCGGCTTCCGTGCCCGAACCCGGGCGCGTGAAACATGTTGGCCGCGGTGATTTAGTCGTTGGACCGGAAAACGAGAAGACAAAGCGCATCGCGGCACTCTTTTCGCGCGCCAGTGTGCCTTGCCGGAGTTCCGAAAATATCGAAGGCGAACTGTGGACGAAGTTGGTTTGGAATTGCGCGCTGAACGCCGCCTCCGCGCTAGGCCGCGCGAAGTACGGCCAAATCGCTTCCAGCGCCGATGCGTGGAAAGTTGTCGAGACGGTCGTATACGAAGTGCTTGCCGTCGCACGCGCTGCGGGAATCCATCCGCCCGGCTTGGAAGATCCCCAGGTGGCGCTGGCGGGCGCACTGAAGATCGCCATGCAGATGGCGGAAGCGCTTTCTTCAACCGGACAAGACCTGAATCGCGGCAAGCGCACAGAGATCGATTCCTTGAACGGTTACATCTCGCGTCGCGGGGTGGAACTCGGCGTTCCCACACCGATAAATCACGCGCTTTTCGCTTTGGTGAAGCTGGCCGAAGGGCGTTCGTAGTTCCGCGAGCCTTAGAGGGGGGTACACGAGTCTGTGTGGCAACTGGGCTTGACGCGGCCTCTATACTGCCGGGAGAGGAGGAGCGCAGGATGGCCAATTTTCTGGAGTACAACCCGGAGCAAGGCTATTTGCTGCCGCCCACAGTGAGAGACGTGTTGGGAGAAGGGCATCTTTGCTTTTTCGTGCATGGCGCGATGGAGAAGCTGGATTTGCAGGAGTTGGAGGCGGGCTATAGCGACGAGGGACATCCGGCCTATCATCCGGCGTTGCTGCTGAAGGCCTGGCTGTATGCCTACGCGTTGGGGATGACCAGCTCGCGGCGGCTGGAGCAGCGCATCCGGGAAGATTTGGCATTTCGCTATTTGGCGGGAGGGGCGCAGCCGCAGGCTGCGGCACTACAAAGACAGATCAGGCCGGGACCGATTTAGGAGGAAACGGAAGGCTAGCGGTCGGGAGGTGCGCGGAACGGGATGTGGACGATGGCTTCGAGCTCGATGGGGACGCCTTGTATAGTCGCGGGGCGGAACTTCCACTGACTGAGGGCGTTCATGGCGTTGGCGTCGAGTTGGTCGTCAATGCCGCGGACGAGCTGGATGCTGTCGACCGAGCCGTCGCGGCGGATTACGGCGTAGAGGACAACTTCTCCCTCAACGTGCTCGTTGATTAATGTGGGCGGATACTTTGGGTCGATCTTTCTAAGCGGGCCGGGAGCGGAAACTTCGGAGGAAGCGGGGCCAGGGCCTTCGGAGCCAGTGCGTAGTTCGGAGAAATTGAGAATCCAGCTTCCAGTGGCGCTGTTCAAGTTGGGCATGTTGACGAGCATCTTGTAGATTTTTTTTGAGGCGAAGATTTGCTCGGGTTGCGCTCCGGCGGGAAGCGACGCGAAGTTCGGGGGCCCGGTTCTCTCAGGAGCGTCGTCGGACTTCGCGTGCGGATCGGGCTTGGTGATCAGCGCGCGCGGAGGGGCGGTGCTGATTTTCGTTGGACCGCCGAGGCCGGAATTTGCGCCGTTGGTGGGTGGATGGCCTCCACTGATGCTCACGTCGATGCCATTTTTCGCGCTGCCATTCCCCGTTCCGTTTCCGCCGCTGCTCGCTGGACCGCCTCCGGCACCTCCGTTTGCGCCGGGGGTTCCGTTTGGCGAGCCTCCGGGGACGCCAGGTTGCTTGCCTTCAGGTGAAAGGGAGACGCGCGCGGCGAGATTCCCTTGCGGAGGGACGACGGGCGCAGGCGGGGCGGGCGATGCTGAGAGAGCGATGAACGTTGCCGCATTTCCATTCGCGATGCCGGATTGCGCAGAGCCTACTTCCGGCGCGGGTTCGACTTCGCCCGTTTGGGCGCGGGGCGCGACGCGCGGGGCAGCGCCGGCGTTCAATTCCAACTTTGGCCGCGCCGGGGAGGCGTGCGGCAACATCGCCGGCGCAATTTCCGCGAGTTTTTGGTCCAGTGTTGGAAGATCGGGAGCAGGTTCGGCGGTCAGCTTGACTCTGCGAAGCTCGCGCGGGCGCAACTTGGAGAGCGTTTCTTGGCTGATTTGCAGGCGCGGACGCGCCGGTGCCGTCATTTGCTGGAATTGCACGACGTTGGGAAGGTTTGGAAGAATCTTCGGCGGCTCCAGAGGCGCGGCTGAATTGATCAACGTTTGACGCGGATGGTTTGGGTGAACGGGATCGGTAATGATGCGCTGGCGCGGATGGAAAGCGTCGGCGCCTTCGGGAGGAAGAGACTTTTCCGGTTCGCCGCGCGGCGTGGGTTTGGCTTTGGGAGCTTTCATTTCCACCAAGGGAAAATCGGTGATGGGACCGGACCAGGTGAGCTCGGTGTTATCGAATTCGTGAAAGCCAGTCGGCGCGCTGGGGAGATGCGGGGACGGCATGACGATGAAAACGATGTGCCACAAAGCGGCTGCAAAAATTGCGCGGCGGGGAACGCGGCGCTCGACCCAGCATTCCTTGAAGAAGCTGCCATCCAGAAAGTCTTTGGGGACGCGGGTCCAGGTCAGAACCGCAGCGATGCTGCTGAAGATGCCTTGGTGGAAAGAGCCCCAGGCAACTTCGAGTTTGGGGCCTTCGCCTGTTTCGAGGCGGACGGCGGCGGCAGGTTTGGTGGCCTGGCCCAGAAGATTGAGTGCGTCGCTGACGTGGTTCATAGACATTTTCTTTTTGAGGAACCTCAGAACCAATTCCTCAGCGGCTAAAGCCGTGCAGAAAGGGATTGGCTTATGTCGGACCTAAGGTCCGACCCCCCCCAGTTGCCACAGAAACCCGATACATGCCACTGCTGGCGGGCTGAAGCCCGCCGCCACGATTAATCGGCCCGACCGAGTCGGGGTAACGTCCGCCCCGCAACTGCAGGCCGGGCTAAAGCCCGGCACCTACAAAGATTCCACGCCGCACTCTTTTCGGAGCACAGCCAAGAATGGTTGTGCCACACACCTCATGATAGATGAAACTCGGCTTGCGGGGGGTTTACTCGGCCGAGTTATTTTTGCTGCCCGCGAGGAGACAGGCTGAAGCCTGTCCCACTATAGCCGGACTCAAGCCCGGCCTCTACAAAGGCTGGCGGCGGTAAAAGCTCAGGCCAGCGTCGCCCTGTTTGAGAACGCGAAACCTCCGCAGAGCGCCGGCTTCTTCGGACAAGTCGAAGTTGCGGCGATGCTCGGCGATGACGATGCCGCCCGGAGCGAAAAGGTCCGCGGAACCCAGAAATTCTAGCACGCGGGAGTAGTCTTCGGCAGCCGCGTAAGGCGGATCGAGGAAAACGTAGTCGTAACCGTGGGCACACGACTGCTTTCGGGAAGCCAGCATAGCGAGGCCGCGAAGAGCGTCTACAGCAAGCACCGTGAAGCCGGATTTGATGCCCAGCGATTCGAGATTGCGACGGATCAGAGTGACTGCGGGCGCGTGATTCTCGATGAAGACGACTTCGGCGGCGCCGCGACTGAGGGCTTCCATGCCGATGGCGCCGGTTCCGGCGAAGAGATCGACAAATCGAGCGCCGGAAATGTTGGGAGCCAGAACGTTGAAGAGAGTTTCGCGCAGACGGTCGCTGGTGGGGCGCAGGGACAGGCCCTTGAGGCTCTTCAGGATGCGGCTGCGGTAGGTTCCGGCGATGACGCGCATGAGTGCCGTTATTAGTTGTCAGTTCTTAGTTTTTGGTCAAGGAACAAATGTATCTTGAAGCGTGCGACGGCAACCAATTTCACGCTACGTTCAGTTTCATCGCCCTCGACCGAAAGCGGCTAAGATCAAGAGTAGAATTACGACGCCGCCGATCACTTGGCAGATCCGGCAGGTCACCTGCTCCCACCGCGCCCTAGGTTTCCCATATTCGTCGCCCACCATCTGTTCCGTCAAGACATCGACGGTGAAGTTCGATACTCTCGCGTGCCACTGCATGAGAGCGAGGTAGAAGCCGATGGCCAGTATTACTGTTGGACCGAATAATTGGAGAAGTCCGGCAGAGGTAGATGGATGCGTAACGCGAAACCAGAGCCACGTTGAAAAAAGGGCCAAATCAGACCTGCAATGGCAGCGCCGACATCTTGAACCACCTGACCATGGAAGTAACCGAGAAAAAGCGCCATGGACGCTGAAAACACCCCCGCAACGCCACAAATACCGGGCATGAATTGAAAACTTTGGTGTAGTTGAGGAATCACGCCAAAATTCGCGAGCAAATTTGGAATGAAGAATCCCGCGATGCTAATAACCGTGGCACGGCGCATTGCTTCATTCCAGGCCGAGCCGGGCGACAATTCCCGCAATGGCGTTGCTTTGCTCATACTTCGGTGATGGTAATACTGATGTCGTGAAACAGGAAGCTGCGGTGTCGCGCGGTGGTCAAAGACGGGTAACTGAGATCGCGCTGAGGCGTCAGCCGATGCGGGCGAGGTGGTAGCGACGCTGCCATTCGGCGGGAAGCTGGCGGAGGAGGCGCTGCATGGCGTCCTGCTGCGCGTTATCGGCGGCGAGGGCGAAGGCTTCGCGGCGGGCGAGTTCGAGGAGCTCGCGGTCGCGCAACGGGTTGGCGATGTGGAAGCCGAGATCGCCGGACTGGCGGGTGCCGAAAAATTCGCCGGGGCCGCGGAGGAGGAGATCGGTTTCGGCGATTTCGAAGCCGTTGGAAGTGCGCACCATGGTTTCGAGGCGGGCGCGAGCTTCGTCGGTTAAACGGAACGGAGCGACGAGAATACAATGCGATTTCTGAGCACCGCGGCCGATGCGTCCGCGAAGCTGGTGGAGCTGGGAGAGGCCGAAGCGCTCGGCGTGCTCGATGACCATGACGGTGGCGTTGGGGACGTCGACGCCGACTTCGACGACGGTGGTGGCGACGAGGATATGGGCCTCGTTTTTGCGGAAGTGCTGCATGACTTCTTCTTTTTCGTCGCTGGAGAGGCGGCCGTGCAAGAGGCCGAGCTTGAGCTTGGGAAAGACTTCGCGCGAGAGGCGCTCGTACTCTTCCATGGCGGCTTTCAGCTCGAGCTTTGATTCCTCGATGACGGGATAAACGACGTAGGCTTGATGTCCGGCGGCAACTTCGCGGCGGAGAGATTCCCAGACGCCCGGGAGATGCTGCTGCGTGGTCATGCGCGTGACGATGGGGGTGCGGCCAGGCGGAAGCTCATCGAGAACGGAAACGTCAAGGTCGCCATAGAGAGTGAGCGAAAGCGTGCGCGGGATGGGCGTGGCGGTGAGGACGAGGACGTGCGGAGCGTGGCCGTGCGCGGCGGCTTTGTCCATAAGGCGCTTGCGCTGGAGGACGCCGAAGCGGTGCTGCTCGTCAATGGCGACGAAGCCGAGGCGAGCGAATTCCACGTTGTCTTCGATGAGGGCGTGGGTGCCGATAACGAGCTGGGCTTCGCCGGAACGGATGCGATCGAGCGCGGCGGATTTCTCCGAGGATTTCATGCCGCTGATGAGGAGCTCGACGCGATAGCCTGCTTTGGCGAGGACGCGGCGCGCGGATAGAAAATGCTGCACGGCGAGAATTTCCGTGGGGGCCATGAGGGCGGCTTGCGTGCCGTTTTCGATGGCGATGACGACGGCTTGCAACGCAATGATGGTTTTGCCGCTGCCGACGTCGCCTTGGAGGAGACGGTTCATCGGGGCGGGCTTTTCGAGGTCGGCGGCGATTTCGGCAAGAACACGCTTCTGCGCGGCGGTGGGCTTAAAGGGCAAAATGCGCTTGAGGGCTTCGCGCACGGCGTCTTCGCGGAGGCGGAAGGCGATGGCGTTTTCCTTGCGAGTGGCTTTGCGGTCGAGAGCGAGGCTGAGCTGGTAGAGGAAAAATTCCTCGAAGATGAGGCGCTGCTGCGAGGGTGAGCGGAAGGTATTCAGGGCGTCGAGGGATTCGCCTGGCTCGGGAAAGTGGGTATGAATCAGAGCTTCGCCGCGCGAAGGATAGCCGAGGCGCCCGCGCAATGCTTCCGGCAGAACGTCGGGCATGCGCTGATCGATGAGCTGGGCGGCGGCATACATGGCGCGCCGAATTTGACGCGAGCCGAAAGTGCCAATCGCTTCGTAGATGGGGACGATGCGGCCGACTTCGGTGGAGTCCATCTTTTCGTTGTTAGGGACTTCGATCTGCGGATTGATCATTTCGAGGCGCGCGGGGCGGAGCTTATCGATTTCGGCTTTGCCGTGAAGGATGAGTTGCTGGCCAGGCTTCAAGCGGCCTTCGAGATAGCCGCCGTGAAAAAATTTGACGGGAAGCAAGCCTCCGGCTTCGTCCTGGACGAGCAGATGATAGATGGCGTCGCCGCCGCCGCGCATGCTGCGAATGGCCTGGCCGCTCATCACGCGGGCGCGAATGGTGTAGATGCCATTGGGCTGGATGTCCTTGACGTTCGAAAAATGGATGCGGTCTTCGTAGCGAAATGGCAAGTAGCCGAGGAGATCCTCGAGCGTGTAGATGCCGCGCTGCGCGAGGAGTTCGGCGCGCTGCGGGCCAACGCCTTTAACCATGCGAACTTCGGTGCTGAGATTCATCGCCATTGGTGAGTGCGACCGCAAAGCCGAGGACGCCTTCTTCTTATATCATTCCTGTTGCGAACAAGCGGAAGCGCGACAATTGTGGGCGCGGCCACAAAGCTGCCGACAGGCAGCGGCGAAACTTGCATCCGTGCCAGCGGCATCTATAGAGTGAGTGTTCCTTGTTCCAAGCGGGGAGGTTCATGTGACGGGAGACCGCCTGACCGGTTCCGACAAGCGCGCGCTGCTGCTCTGGGTGGTGGCGGGGGTCGCCGGCGCGCTGTTCGCCAGCAAGTATTATTTCCGCGCGTTCCCGGAAGCGTCCGTTAATTTCCAAATCTCCCGCGAAGACGCCCTCGCAAGAGCGCAGAAATTCGTTACTGGCCTTGGTGAGAACGTCAGCGGCTATCAATCCACGATTGTTTTTGATGTGGACGACAACGCCAAAGTTTACCTGGAGCGCGAACTTGGTTTGCAGCAGGCGAACAAGCTCATGTCGTCCGAGTTGAATATCTGGTTCTGGGAGGTGCGATTCTTCCGGCCACAGCAGGAAGAAGAATTCCGCGTTCGCGTGAGCCCGGCAGGACAGATCGCCGGGTACGATCACAAAATAGAGGAATCGCGCGCCGGAGCGTCGCTCGACCGCGCGACTGCGCAATCGGCCACGCAATCGTATCTCGGCGCAAAGCTGGGGCTTCATTTGGGCGGCTGGGACTTTCTTCCTGAGGAAGCCAACTCGAGCAAGCGACCCAATCGTCTGGATTGGGCTTTTACTTGGGAGAAACACGGTTTTCGAGCGAAAGACGCGCCCTACCGGCTGCAAGTCACCTTGCAAGGAGACAAGGTCGGCGGCAGCGAAGAGTTCTTGAAAGTTCCGGAAGCGTGGGAACGCAGCTACCAGCAACTTCGCTCGTCGAATATTTTTTACAACCAGATCGCCGTCATTCCTTACATTTTGTTTCTCGGCAGCGGGCTGTGGGTGGGCATCACGCTCACGAAACACGGACAAACAAGCTGGGGCGGGGCCATCAAGCTGGGCGTGGTCGTTGCGGCGCTCTTCTTCCTGATGGAGTTGAATCAATGGCAATTCGAGCGCGCGGGTTATGACACGCACGAATCCTACAGCAGTTTCGTGTTGTTCCGTCTGGGGATTGCTTTGGCCTCCGCATTGGGTACGGCGCTGATGGTGACGCTGGTGCTGCCGGGCGGCGAAGCGCTTTATCGCTCCTATCGGCCGGATCGCATGCAACTCTCTAAGGCCTTCACGCTGCGCGGCCTTCGTTCGAAAGAATTTTTCTCATCGGCAGTCGTGGGGCTGACGCTGGCAGCGGCACACATCGGTTTTATCGTCGCCTTCTATATGGTGGGAAGCCGTTATGGAGTGTGGGCGCCGCAGGATTTGAACTATTCCGATACGGTCAACACGACGTTCCCCTGGATCGCAGGTGTGGCCATCGGGCTCATGGCTTCCACCAGCGAGGAATTCTTATTTCGCCTGTTTGCTATACCGTTTGTCGAGCAAATGACCAAGTCACGGGTTCTTGCGGTCGTCCTGCCGGCCTTTTCCTGGAGTTTTCTGCACAGCGCGTATCCGCAGGAGCCGGGTTACATTCGCGGGATCGAGGTCGGCATAATCGGCGTCGTCGCCGGCATCGTGATGCTGCGCTGGGGCATCGTCGCGACGCTCATCTGGCATTACACGGTGGATGCTTCGCTCGTCGGTTTGCTGCTCATTCGTTCGAACAGCCTTTATTTCAAAATATCGGGCGTGGTGGTGGGCGCCGCCGCGGTTGCACCCTTAGTCTTTGCTTGCATTTCCTATTTGACGAGCGGCGGATTTGAGACTGCCGAGGACCTATTGAATCGTGCAGCTCCCGTTCCGGAAAGCGTCCTCACCGGCGAACGCGAACCCGCCACTTCTGAGGTCAAACCAGGCCACTACACTGCGCTAGCGCCCGGCATGATCGCATTCCTTGCGGTCTGTCTGCTTGGTGGAGGTTTGGTGGCGTGGCGGCTGAAGCCGCAGTCCATCGGCGAATACCTGAAACTGTCCGTGAATGCGCGCACGGCCCGAGCGCGCGCGGACCAAGTCATGCGCCAGCGCGGCTCCGATCCAAATTCGTATTATCATGCCGCCGTTTTCGTGGACATTGCCGATCCAGTGGTGAACGAATACCTGCGGCAGCGCGTGGGGATCGCGGGAGTCAACGCCATCTACGCGGAGCGCGTTCCGGCTGCGCTATGGCGGGTGCGTTACTTCCGTGACAGCCAGCCCGAAGAGTTCGCGGTCGTCCTGAGACCCGATGGGTCGCTCCACTCGGTCCGGCATACGCTTGCGGAAGAAGCGCCTGGCGCGTCGCTCACAAAAGAGGAGGCCGTCTCGCGAGCAGAGAAATTTCTGCGCGATGAGAAAAAACTCGATTTGAAGGACTGGGCGCTAGTCGAATCCAATTCGGATAAGCGGCCGCATCGCATCGATCACATGCTAACGTGGCAGCAGAATGAGCCACTCGACGCCGCCGCATCCTTGTCCGCGTCCTCGTCTGCCAGCACAGGAGATCACGCGCATGCGCGCATGGATGTGCAAGTATTAGGCGACGAGGTCACAAACTATCGCACGTACATCAAGATTCCCGACGACTGGCGCCGCAAGCAAGAGGAACTCTCGCTCTTCCGAGCGGTATTCAGTTACGTGATCCCCATCCTGTATTTCACCGGCCTCGGGCTCACCGCGCTCATTGTTTTTCTCAAGAACCTGAAATCAGAGGCGGCCCGCTCGATTCCCTGGAGGCGAATCGCTTTGTGGTCGATCTGGGGACTATTCGGTTATCTGGCCGTCTTTTTTCTCGGCAACCGCGTTCCTAGTTTTTTGAATGCATACAATACGGCCATTCCGCTCAAGGTTATGTATGGCGGGCTGGCGATTGGCGCTCTGCTGGGCGGTCCTCTGTATTTCGGCGCAGTCGCGCTGCTTTTTGCCATCGCATGGTATTACGCGAACCGGGCGTTTGGAGAAGATTATTTGCCGGGCTGGGCCGGAAGGCCCGGCAGCTACTATCGCGACGCTCTGTGGATCGGTTTAGGGGGAGTGGCAGGCCTGCTTGGATTGGAGCGACTCCTTGCAGTCGCGTCAACTTACTGGCCGACGGTGCATCGCTCGCTGGAGGCTTCATTCGGCCTGGACTTTGATGCTTTGCTGCCCGCCGCATCCATCGTTGGTGGAACAGTGCTCCGCGGTTTGCTTTTCACTGGACTCGTTGCCGCGACTGCGGCGCTCGTGGCCGCGCAAGTGCGTCAAACTGCATTGCGCGTCTTGCTTTTGCTCTTTGGTTCGCTCGCCCTCGCGGGTGGGAATTGGGGTAGTCCCGCTGACCTCGCAAAGCAATTTCTGGCCCGGCTGATACTGCTCAGCGTTCTTATTTTGGGCGTGCGTTGGGTGATGCGCTTCAACATTCTCGGGTGCTTCCTGGTGGTCGCCGCCACGATCCTGCTCGGCGGAGCCACAGAATTGCTTTCCCAGCCGGATTCGTTCTATAGAGCGAACGGCTACGCAGTTCTGCTCGCGCTGATTCTTCTATTTGGCTGGCCATTTGCCGGCTGGCGGATGAGTGATTCATCAGCGATCGCTGGCGCCTCCGATACCGTTCATTGACCGATAAAACGGGGACTCGCGCCGGGCTTTGAGGACTTAGATTGGGGATATTCTTGAAACAAAATCCACAGATTGGGCGTTGTTATAGCGGGAGGCGGTGCTCACCCAAGAGTGGAGGAGTGCGTCCAAATTGGGTGGTCGTGTGGCGCGCAGCGTTCAACCAAGTGCGCGAGATTGCGCTAAGGTGTTGCTTTACAAGCGGCAACGCCGTTCCACGCGAATAGAAAGCGAAATATGCCGCTCCCCAGATGGGCTCTGGCTTTGGCCGATAACAACGGTCGCACGGGTAGCACGGACGCCGCCCTGGCCTCGGTGATCTCATTGTCCCACCTCGACGAGCGGGCCTTGGTCGCGGAAGCGCAAGCGGGCAGCCGCGCGGCTTTCGAGGAACTGGTGCGCCGGTTCGACCGAGACGTGCTGCGGCTGGCGCTGAACCTCATGAAACGGCCGGAGGACGCCCGGGACGTCTACCAGGAAGCCTTCCTCAAGGTCTACCGGAATCTCCACCGATTCCGCTTCGAGTGCAGCTTTTATACCTGGCTCTACCGCATCGTCACCAACGTCTGCCTGGACCACTTGCGCCGCCGACAAGCGCGCCCCGAAGACCAGTCTCCCGAGCTGAATTCCGGAATACACGAGGAGGGCATCACTGATTTCTTCGAGCGCCAGCGCGAACACCGCCCCACGCTGGACCCCGAACGTACTTTCATCGGCAAGGAAATCAAAGCGCGCATCGCCACGGCGATGGAGCGGCTGTCGCCGCGTGAACGGATTGTTTTTGAGATGAAGCACTATCAGGGCCTGAAGCTCCGTGCGATTGGGGACGCCCTTGGCACGACCGAGGAAACCGTGAAGAACTCGCTTTTCCGCGCCACGCGCAAACTCCGCCATGAACTGGGAGGCCTGCGATGAGCGTTTTTGACAAGAATTTCAGTTGCAAAGATATTGGACCGCTTCTGGTTTTCTACGCCTGCGACGAAGTCAGCGACAGGGAACGCAAACAGATTGAGGCTCACATCGCGAAATGTGAAGCGTGCGCTACCCTGCTCGCCGAAGAGAGCCAACTTCAGGAAGCCATGGCTGCCGCTTTGCAGCCCGCCGATGAACTCGATGCCTCCGGTATTCTCCTTTCGCAGTGCCGCAGCGAGCTGGCCGAAGCCCTGGACGATCTTTCCGCGCCTCCAATCCAGGAGCACTGGCGTCCCTTTGGGTGGCTGCGCCGCTGGATGGCGTTGCGTCCTGCCTGGAGCGGCGCTGTTTTGGTTCTTTTCGGGATTGTCGTGGGCACTCAGGTGGTTCCGTGGCTCCGAAACACTCGTTACGGCGACACGAACAGTCAGGCCATGAACGTCACGGCCAAGCCCCCGCTCACGCCTGAGCAGCTGTCAAAGATTACATTCTCCGGCGTCAATTTTTCGCCTTCCTCGGAACCGGGAGCTCCGAACGTGCAAGTGCATCTCAACGCGGAGCAGCCGATGGTTTTGAGCGGCAACGTTGAGGACAGCGACATCCGTGGCGTGCTGACTTACGTGGTTGAAAATGGCGAGCGCTTCGACGCGGGCGTGCGCCTCGATTGCCTGGAAGCGCTGAAGGCGGCTGCACGGGATCAGCAAGTGCGCCGGGCGTTGATCGCCGCGGCGCACAAGGATCAGAATCCCGCGGTGCGCATGAAGGCCCTGGAATCGCTCCGCGTCGCAGCTTCGGATGATGATGTCCGGCAGACGCTGCTCGATGCCCTGGAGCATGACGCCAATCCGGGCGTGCGCGTGGAAGCCGTCAACGTGCTTATTGGATCTTTGCAGCATGGCGATACAGAGGAGATTGCGCCGCAGCCACCGCCTGCCACGACGCCAGCGATCGCAGGGCGTCCCGATGACGACCCGTCGTTGGAACGCGTGGTGCGCGCGCTGGAGGAGTTGCAACATCGTGATCCCAGCCGCTACGTGCGGTTGCGCAGCGCCGCCGCCTTGCGGCAGATTGGCCCCCGTGAAGTGCAGTGACCTGTCAGAGGACAAGAAATTTCGTTCGACGATGAGCATGCGTTTCCATCAAAAGCTTTTTTCCAATGCGCGCCCGCTGGCTGCGCTCCAATTGGTCGCGCTCGTTGTTTCCGCGGTATGTCTCGCATCACCGGCTTTCGGGGCCGAAGCTGACGCTAGAGAACCAGCGGCCCCCGAACATACCCTGCCTGCAGATCCAGGCTCGCAGCACGCCTCCGCTGTTCGCACCGGCGTGCTGAGCACCAGAGACGGTCTGACGTTGCGGCTGACGACTGATTTTGGGCCCGTCAACATTACCCAACTCGAGCCCGGCGCGGCACCGGTCGTGCGCTACTCCGTGCGCATCGAGACCGATGCCCGCGGTGCGGCCGCGCAACCGCTTCTCGATTCTTATGCTCTCAAGGCGAGGGCAACACCGTCGGGAGTGGAAATCACCGGCACGCTTCCACCGCAAGCGGCGCGCGCCGCTGCTGCGCAGTTCTGGGTGCAGTTCGAGGTCGCCGTGCCGCGCGGTTACAACGTGGAAGTGAACACCGAGGCCGGCGACATTACGACAGGTGATATTGGTGGTACCGCTTATCTGCACACATTAGGCGGGAGCATCAGAACGGGACGCATCGGCGCTCCGGGAATCCGGGACGCCGCGTGGGGACGCAGCACCGCAAAACTGGAAACAGAAGGTGGCCACATACAAGTGCTCGACGTCGCAGGCGACCTCACGGCCTTCACCGGAGGCGGGCACATCAACGTGGGCAACATTGCGGGAGATGCTTCGCTGCGCACTGGAGGCGGTCATATCCGCGCCGGCCAAATCGGGGGGCGCGCGGAACTGGACAGCGTCGGCGGCGGCAACATTACCGTCGCTCATGCCGGAAGCTACGTCAGCGTACGCACAGGCGGCGGGCAGATTGATTTCGGCGAGGTGCGCGGCTCGGTCCACGCGCAGACCGGCGGGGGTGGGATTCGCGTCATGTACGTCTCCGGCCCGATGGAGTTGGAATCGAGCAGCGGCAGCATCTGCCTGACTCGCGTGGCGGGCGCCCTGCAGGCGGCCACGTCCGGCGGCACGATCACGGCTTGGATTAATCCCGATCCCCCCACAGGAGGCGGGAACGTACGGCTTGCGGGCGCATCACAGCTCGCTTCCGGCAACGGCGACATCATCGTGTTTCTGCCGCGGAATCTGGCAGTGAACATCGACGCCATCGTGATAAGCGGGGGCGAGCACCACATCGAAGCGGATCCAGCGCTTCACATGACGATGCAGGCGTCGACCAGTGGTTCCGGTTCCGTGCATGCCATGGCCGTTCTGAATGGCGGCGGCGCCCCACTCAAATTGAAAACCACTGGTGGAAAAATTCGCCTCAAGTTCCTAGATTCAGATGTCGCTCTTCACCAAATGCTGGTCAGTGAGCAGGTGGACCGCCTCAACCGCAGGCTGACAGAAAATGGGTTCCCACCCGCGCCCTTTTCCTCAGTGCCCACGCCTCCGACTTTGTCCGAAGCGCCCACGCCCGAGGCCAAGACGGACTGGCTGGAAAGCTGGCTGACTAGTCTGGAAATCAAATTTAGGGGAGGCATGACCGAGGATGCTGACGATTTCCAGAAGCGGCTCGTCAATTTTCCCAAGCCATCTTACCCGGCGCTCGCGCAACGCGCGGGCTTGCAAGGTTTCGTGAAGCTCCAGGTACGTGTGAAAAAGGACGGCAGCGTCGAGGTACAGAAACTTCTTGAGGGCGAGCCGGCGCTTGCCGACGCCGCGATCGCCGCCGTGAAGCAGTGGCGGGCGAAACCGGCTTGGATGAACGGCAAGCCAGTCGAAGTAATTTCGACGGTGACATTTAATTTTCAGTTGCACTGAGCGGTAGTCGCCTCGGACATGCTAATTTTGTTGGGTCCTCAGTTCTGATTGGTAGCAAGTAACTCGAAGGGGGTAAACGTCATGCTTCGTCCAGCTCTTCGCGCCATTGCTTTATCCACGTTGCTCGTAGCTATTGTTTGGGCCGTTCCCAGCTTCGCCATCAGCAAGGAGTTCAATCAATCCTATACCTTGCAAGCGGGCGGTTCCCTGGAGCTGCAAAACGTCAACGGAACCGTGGACGTGCAGGGCTGGGACCGCAATGAGGTCGAAGTCCACGCGGTGAAGACCGCAAAGCACAAAGAGTCCGATCTTGAGCGTGTCTCCATCGAGGTGGACGCCAAGCCGGACGCCGTTTCTATTACCACACGCTACCCGCAAAACGAAGGCGTGGAAGTGGCGGTCGATTACACCATCCACGTTCCGCACGGCGCGCGCGTCGAGCACATCGGCACGGTGAACGGCACGCTGCGCATCGCCGGCGTCGAAACCGTGGAAGACTTGCACACCGTGAACGGCAATATCGAAGTCTTCGAGGCCGGCGGGAGCGTTCATGCGCACACCACTAACGGCAACGTGCGGCTGGAGCTGGCGCATCTTCCCGACAAAACCGGCGCGACGGCGGAAACTACCAACGGCTCCCTCGTCCTCGCCGTCCCTTCCGACATGCAGGCAGACGTCGAAGCCCGCTGCCTGAATGGAAACTTCTCTTCTGAACTCCCCATCACGATGGAAAGCAGCCAGCGTCCCCGGGAGATGCACGGTAAGCTGGGCCGCGGCGGTGCGCCTATTCATCTGCGCACGGTGAATGGCGGAATTCGCGTGGTTGTTCTGCGGTCGACAGTCTGACGATTTACGTTTTGCCGCGTCTAAGCGTTGAGGAGGATGGGACGGAAATGAACAAACAAACTTTCCTTACGATGGGAGGAACTGCGGCCCTGGCGCTCGCGCTAATTGTGCTGCCGGCACGTTCCGCAGGACCGCAGAAGCCCGACGCTTCAGCAATAGCTCGCTTGGAACAAAGGATCAATGAGCTGGAAGCAAAATTACAGGCCCAGATGGAGCGGCAGCAAGATCAGCAGGCCGTGCTAGCCGACGCTGATGCTCTTGAGGAGTCCGTTGGTGACGTTGCGCTGGAGAATCAGGAGCCCGGGCAGATCGAAGTCCTGCCGAAGATGGAAACGGATGACCTCAACATCGTACTCGGCGACGATGGTTCGAGCTGGCTCGGCGTGGAAACACACGAAGTGACCGCGGACAAAGCCAAGGAACTGAAACTTTCCGCCGAGCGCGGCGTAGTGCTGGGAAAGATTGTTCCTGACAGCCCGGCCGCAAAGGCCGGCCTGAAGGAAAATGACGTGGTAATGGAAATCAACGGACAGCGCGTTGAAGGTGCGGCGCAATTCCGCCGCATGATCCATGAGATTCCCGCGGGCCGCACTATCCAACTCACCGTGTGGCGCGATGGGCGCACGCAAACCGTCAGCGCGACTCTTGCCAAATCCGAAGAGCGTCGTCACGCTATGACCAGGGTGGCACCGATGCCGGGGACATTCGCATTCCGGATGCCGGAGATGCCGGAAATTCCTCCCATGGAGTGGAGCGGCAACATGGTTTTCGGCGGCCAGCCGCGGCTTGGCATAGATGCGGAAGAAATCAACGGACAGCTCGGCGCGTTTTTCGGCGCGCCGGATGGCGAGGGGGTACTCGTCCGCGAAGTCAATCCCGGCTCGCCTGCGGAAAAGGGTGGGGTGAAAGCGGGCGACGTCATCACGTCGATTAACGGCGAACGCATTCGCACCGTCGGCGAGCTTCGCGAAAAGCTTTCGGCAAAGCGGGATGATAAGGGCCGGACAGTGAAGCTTGGCGTGCTGCGCAATAAGAGCGCGGTTTCGCTCAATGTTGAGTTGCCTGCTCCTGCCGCCGCGCGCACCAAGCACGTCTTCTCTCGCCGCACCAGTATCTAGCAAACACAGTCGAGGTCAGGCCCCTGGGGCCGCCGGGGGCCTTTTTTTGTTTTGGTTTGTCTTTGACAAGTACGCGTTCATCATTGTTCGGGCGGGAGCGAAGAAAACGCCGCATCGAAAGCCGCATAGTGATGGTGGTGTTCGTCCGGTTCGTTCAGCGCAGTTCCATCGCGTTCCACCCAAGCATGCGCTTCAAACTTTCCTTTTTTCTTGCGAATGCCGATGCGCATGTGCGACGAAATTCCCTGCCGCCCAAGCAGCCACCAGAGTGTCAATGATTTGGCCAGGCAGGAAGGGTGAACCAGCCCGCGACGGTCCGCGGCATTGACCATGCGCGCGGTCATCGCTGCAACTCCGCGCACAAGAGCGGCGTCAGTCTGCTGGTTGTCGTTTGAAAGGAACCGTTGCAGTGTCGCCTGCGTGGCTCGAAAGCCACGCCATCGCAAACTCAATGCGACCAGCGGCAGCAGGACGATCGCGCGCAGAAAAAGACTCCGCGCCGGGCGCTCCAGCGCGCTAAACCGCCGGAACCGTTCCCACATCAGCAGGGATTACCCGGAGCAAGCCGCTGTCCACGAGCCGGCTCAGAAGTTCCATTAGGTGGGAGCGGAGCAATTCCGGCTCGACATCGAATTCCGCGAGAAGCTCCTGGTAAGCTGCCTCAATGTTCGGCAACTCGGTCACAAGTTGCCACATGCGCGTGCCGGTTTCGTCTAACCCGAAGTACTGTTCCGTCTCGAGATTGAGCAGAACGGATTCCTTGTCGAGAATGCGGACCAAAACATTGGACGACGTGGCGGCCCGGTCCGTAAAAGAAACCATTTGCATAGCTCCTCGAGGTAAATCCCTGCCTTCAATTTCACCGGGTGGGGAGGACCGCCCTTGCCCGCTATTCTACCGAGGATTACCACCGTTCGCCACGTACCGGAGCGCCTTTCGCAACAGCTCGAGCGCGCGAAGATTACGCGGCGCTTTGGCGCATAGCTAAGAAGGCTGGCTCTTCTAAGCGGAACCGACCCGAAAAAAAAACGCCTCGAATTTGTTTAAGACTTCTTCTTCTTCACGTTGACTTTGGTATCGATGCCCGGAGCCATCAATTGAAGCTGTTCGAGCCCCTGTTTGGCTTGCTGGCCCCAAGTTCCGTTGGGGTCGAGCTCAACCGCCTTTTGGTAGGCTTCGATCGTTCCCGGCGCGAACTGGACGACTTCCTTATCGCCGACTTTCTTGGTCGTCATCTTGTAAACCAGCGAAGCTCCCAGCAGATACCAGGTCTGCGGATTCTTGGGTTCGAGATCGGCGGATTTTTGCAAGGGTTCGACGGCGTCGCCAAGCCGATTCGCGTTGTATAGGCTGATGCCAAAATTGCGCCACGCGGTTGCGGCATTCGGCGGGTCAAGTTCCGCGCTCTTGGTATATGCAGCCTTGGCTTCGTCGATCTTTCCTGCGCGCGCCAGCACGTTGCCCAAGTTGTTGTAATAACCCGGCACGTCGGGCTTGGCGTTGATGGCCTGCCGGTATGCCTGGACAGCGTCGTCATTGCGGCCTGCGGTGTCGTAGGCTTCCCCCAGTTTAAACCAGACCAAGTGCGCATTGGGATCCTTTTCCACAAGGCTCTTCGATGCTTCCTGGAATTCCTTGACGGCCTGATCCGAAAGGTCCGCCAACTTCTGCTTGAGCGCATCGCGCTGGTCCGCGGGCGCCTTCTGTAGATCGGCTTTTACCTGTTTCTCTTGGTCGATAAGGGCGTTGCCCGCAGTGAAGTGCGCTTTCAGACCTTCGAGCTTGGCCTTGGCTTCTTCAGCTTTTTTTACCTGTTCCTGGGCAGCGCTCCCTTGCTTGGCAACGATGTCCTTGAAGTTGAGATCGACCTTCGCTTCTTCGCCGGCTTGCACTCTGCACTTGACCTCGTAGGGCGCTTGTTTGTCATTCGGCGGAGGGAATACAACAAAGACGGTGTAAATGCCAGCGCGCAAACTAGCCAAGCTATATTTGCCGGCGCTATCCGTCTTGGTCTCCTGCTTAGCGCCCTGGTCGCTCACACTCCGAATGACAACCTCCGCCCAGGGATTCCCATTCACATCGAGGATTGTGCCGCCAATCGAGCCAGTCTGGGCCGCAGCACGCGGCGCCAGCACGTTTGTAAGCGTGCCCATCAGGATGGCGGCAAGCGCCCAAGACTTAAGAAAACTCTTCATGCTGCATTCTCCTTTTCACGGGGGAGCCCCACCCGGTGTATCCGGGTTCAGGTGCGCCCCATTATCTCTCTCAAGAGGGCCGATTCCAAGCTCAGTACCCGGCAGTAACGGTTCGGCGGTAAGGGATGGGATCTGGCGTTCCGGCTTCGGCAAAGGCGCGCAACCGCAGCAGGCAGCTATCGCATGCGCCGCAGGCAGTATCTTCGTTCTGGTAGCACGACCAAGTTAGATGCAGGGGTGCGCCCAGTTCGATGCCTCGGCGGATAATCTCACTCTTCTTCAAGGTGATGACCGGCGTCACGATTTCGATCTGCGTTTCCGGCCGCGTGCCCACGCGGATGAGTTCCTGGAACACCCGGTAATATTCCAGCCGGCAGTCCGGGTAACCGGAGCTATCTTCCGCTACCGCTCCGATGTAGATCGCTCCTGCGCCGATCGCTTCCGCCCAGCTCACTGCTACGGAAAGAAAATGCGCGTTGCGAAAGGGAACATACGTTACGGGAATCGCGCTGCCGTGCGAACTGGGCGCGCCCAATTCATTTTCCGGAACGGAAATGCTCTTGTCCGTGAGCGCAGAACCGCCAATCGCGCGAAAATGATCGAGTTGCGCGACAAGCCGCTCGCGCACGCCGTAGAAATTCGCAATTTCGTCGAACGCGCGCCGTTCACGCTCCTGGGTGCGCTGGGCATAACTGGCGTGGAGCAGGGCGATGTTCGACGCACCGCGGCGTTCGCGCGCCATTGCCGTGCTGACGCAGGAGTCCATCCCGCCACTCAAAAGCACCACTGCTTTTCTCTGGTCCATTCCTTTCACCACAGCATCCACTTCAGCTGCACCCTTTTTTCCTTACTTCCTTTACCTCAAACTCCCTTGGTGGCCGGATCCCAGATAAATTTGTGCAGTTGCAGCCCGAGCCGCACCGGCAAACCGTCGGCGAGAATCCATTCCACGAGCATACGTGTCTCGAGGCCCGGCCACTTCCCTTGCGGATCCTCGAACACCGGCGAAAACAAAACCTGTCTCACCCGCCTTGCCAGCCCGTGCTGCGAAGTGAAATCACGCGCAAATTCATAGTCCCGCCGAGTGGAAAGCACGAACTTCACTTCATCATTCTCCGAGAGTGCCTCGAGATTGCGCATCTCGAAAGTATCTGGCTCCCCAGAGTCGGGACACTTTACGTCGACAATCTTGACGACTTCCCGCGGCAGCCCTCCGATGAATCGTTCCCCGCTGGTTTCGATCATGACGGAATACTTCGCCGCAAGCAGCTTTTCGGCGAGCGCGTAAATTTCTTCCTGCAACAAAGGTTCCCCGCCCGTCAATTCCACGAGCGGAACAGCCGCTTGTGCGCCGGGCATTCCCTCGCAGCGTCCCGCCAGCTCGTCCACCCGCGCCAGGACCTCCTCGACGCTCGTTTTCTTCCCGCCGTAAAACGCATAGGCGGTGTCGCACCAGGTGCAGCGCAGATTGCAGCCTGTCAAACGCACGAAAATGCATGGCAAGCCCGCGCGCGTGCCTTCACCCTGAATCGATTTGAAAATTTCCGTGATAACCATACTTTGGAGTTCCGCAGTTTGGTTGCTGCTTTCCCGTCGCGGCTAACCGAGACCTTCGCGATCTATACCCGCTTGGAATTCGCCTTGCGACCGCCCCGCTGCGACAACCAGTAAATCATACTGAAGAAAAGTATCACTGTGACAACCAGGGGCGCATACCCCGGTGCTACGCCCATGTACCGCAACACAATGATATAGCCCGCGGCCACGAGCAGCGCCGGAGTCAGGATAATGAAAAACGCTCGATTCATCGGTTCACCTGCCGCCAATCAACTAGGCTCCGGGCCGGTATTGCGCCCTGCTGGTATCCGTCTCCCACAAAATCACGTCCGTAACCCGCGCACCCGGCGGAAGATCTTTCAATTGCCGTGTGACCTCATCGTAGAAATATTTCGCCACGTTTTCCGCCGAAGGATTCGTGGTCTCGAATGGCTCGAGATCGTTCATGAATTGATGGTCGAGCTTGCCCATGACCTCGCGGATCACCTGCTTGAGCTGCGTGAAGTCCACCAAGAGTCCGACCGAATCGAGCTTCGGCCCCTCCAGCGTCACGCGCACGCGATAATTGTGGCCGTGGACATTCTCGCACTTCCCGCGGTAACCACGCAGGGCGTGCCCCGCCGAAAAAGTCTCTTCAACGCTGACTTGAAACATGTCTCTCCAGAACTGCCCTACACCTTTGCCGCGGATCTCCCGGATCGTGGCCTGTCAGGAAGGACTTGCCGATTTGGCCCCTAGCTGCCCGGAGGCACCGTTCGCATCGAGAAAGCGGGCGACGTCTGCCAATTCGTGGGTCATCCCGTATCGCGGCAGCGACTCCAGGAAAATTTTACCATAGGGCATGCGCTGGAGACGGGTGTCCAGAAGCGCGAGCACCCCGCGGTCTGTTTTCGCCCGGATCAAACGTCCAAATCCCTGCTTCAGCGAAAGGACGGCCTGCGGCACTTGAAATTCCGCAAACGGGTTGCGCCCGTCATCCTGCAGAGCGCGCACTCGCGCCGCCACGATGGGGTCGCTCGGTACCGCAAATGGCAGCCGGTCGACGATGACGCAGGATAGCTGCTCGCCGGGCACATCCACGCCCTGCCAGAAGCTTGCGGTCGCGAAAAGCACTGCCGCCTTCGTATTCTTGAAGCGTTCCAAAAGCACGGAGCGCGGTGCCGTGCCTTGCAGCAGCATCGGAAAGGACACCCGCGAGCGCACTCGTTCGAACAAATCATTCATTTGCGAATAGCTGGTGAACAGGCAAAACGCCCGACCGTGGGTCAGCTCCAGCAACTGCACGATTTCGTCCGCGGCCTTTCCCGGGAAACCCGCGTCGCGCACATCCGGCATCTTGCGCGGCAGGTAAAGCAGCGCCTGCTTGGGATAATCGAATTCCGGCGGCAGCGCGCGATCCTTGGCGTGATCGATTCCCAATCGCTGGCGAATGTAATCGAAGCGCCCTCCCACCGTGAGCGTCGCGGAGGTCAGGATGACCGTGTCGAATTGTTCGAAGAGTCGCTCGCGCAGAATCTGGCTGACGTCGATCGGCGTCGCCGTCAGGAATACGCCTTTGTTCCTGCGCTCATACCAATATACGAGATTCCGTTCGTATGATTCGAGCAGGAAGGATAGTTCCTGCCGGAGCTCGAAGCTCCGCCGCGCTATGCGCGTCAGCTCTTCCGGCTTTGCCGTGAGCGCCGCAAATTCCGCTTCCATGCTTTTCAGCGAAGCCGCCAGTAAATCGTAAGCCTCGCGGTTCTGCTCCACAAACGCTTCACGCTCATTCCTCAGGAAAGAGAATCGCCCGTCGCGCGGTGGAAACAATTCGAAAAAACCGCGACTGCGCTCCCGGATTCGCTGCGTCTTTCGCAATAGTGATGGCGTGCCAAGGTGCAGCAAGCGCAGCGTTTGATCGGCATCGCGCGCCAACTCTTCGAACCGGAAATTCGAAATCTGCCGCCCGAAATAGTCGCTGGCCACGTCTTCCATCTCGTGCGCTTCGTCGAAAACCACCGCCGAGTATTCCGGCAGGATGCTGCCGAAGTCGTCCTGTTTCAGCGCCAGGTCCGCAAAAAACAAATGGTGGTTTACGATAATCAGGTCGGCTTCCTGCGCGCGCTGGTGCATGCCGGTCACAAAACATGGATTGAACGACGGGCAATTCTTTCCCGTGCAGGTATCTCTTCGCGCGTCCAGCTTGCCCCAAAGTTCGGAATCATCCGGCAGGAAGGTGAGCTCCGCGCGGTCGCCGGTCTCCGTCAATTTCGCCCAATCCTTGATCTGGCGGAAGGCATCCAGTTCTTCCATCCCCTTCAGCAGCCCCTGGTCGGCCAACTGATTCAGCTTCGAAATGCACAGGAAATTCGCGCGCCCCTTCATCACCGCGACTTTCAGGTTCGGTGCGAAGTGTTTTTGTAGAAAGGGAATATCCTTCTGGTAGAGCTGTTCCTGAAGCGATTTCGTGGCCGTGGAAATCACCACGCGCCGTCCGCTACAAATCGCCGGCAGGAGATACGCCAGCGTCTTGCCCGTGCCTGTGCCGGCCTCCACGATGGCGTGATGATGCGATTCAAACGCATCGTGCACCAGTTCCGCCATCTCCAGTTGCGCCGGCCGGTATTCGTAGTCGGAGCTGACCGTCGAGCGGTCAAACCCGGCCACCATGCACTTTTCGAGGAATCCTCGCGGGCCAAACACCTCGTGCATCGAAGGTTTCGCTGATTCGCTAACAGGCGCATCGGCAGCGCCTTCCGGCGCGCTTCCTGTTGGATCATCCTCAAAGGGCACATACTCACGCCGGGCGGTCCTCGCCGCGCGGCCAACGTTCGTTCCTGGGGCCTCCCCCGCCGAATTGGATACTCGCTTGGCCAGAAAACCGCCTTTGCTCTCGCCCATCTAAATAAAGAGAGCAGTTACGATAGCATACCCTTCCCCGGTGCTCGCCGCGTCCTCGCGCCCCCACGAAACACCGTGGCGCATCTCTTCTTTCGGGACATTTAGCACTCGAACACTCTGGCGATTTTTACGGTGTCTTCGCCTTCCCTCCGCTGTAAAATTCAACCTGGAATTTTTACGCCTTGTCTTTGGTAGAGGTAGAGAAGGTAATCGCAGACCGACCTACCGTGGGGTGCTGGATGGTTCGCAACAAGTCTTTGTTCTTCCTGGTTGTACTCTCTTGTTTCTCTCTTTCATCCTGCAACCTTCATAGAAAGACCGGGGGCGGAGGCGGGGGCGGGGGCGGCAACGCCACGGTGAGCTTTACTCTCGTAGCCGACACACTTCCCACAAATCCTTCGATCCTTTCGTTCAATGTCTCGATTACTGGCATCACCCTGACTCCCGCCAGCGGAACGGCGCAAACACTGAACCCCTCGCCGTCCGTCATCGACCTGATGCGGCTGCAATCCGATACCGCCTTCCTCGGCACCCTCACCAATGTGGTGGCGGGGGCCTACACCGTGCAGGTCGCGTTCTCCAATCCCGAAATCACGTTTCTCAACGACACCGGCGCCGCGATCACGGTCGGCACTGCCAGCTGTCCGAACGGCGCCGTCTGCGCGGCCACTTTTACGGCGGCCGGCACTCCCACCATTGGCTCCTTTACCTTCACTGTCAATTCGATGGGCCAGCAGGGCATCGGCATCGACTTCAACTTGAAAAACGCCATCTCCCTCTCAGGGGGAACTCTATCCGTAAACTTCAACCCTTCCTCGCCAAACCCGGGGGTGTTGAGCGCCGTCGCGCTGCCACGAGCAAATGCCAATCTCGGCACCAATCAACTCGCGCTTGTCGAGGATTTCTCCGGTCTCGTTGCGCTCAATGGCAGTTCCGTTACCATTACTTCCCCAGATCGAGGAACTCTCACCGCCACAGCGACGTCCAGTACCAACTTCGACCACGATCCTTCCATGGCTCTTTGTCCCAGCCCAACGACGACGCTATCCGCATGTGTCAAAGCCAACCAGGTAGCCAGCTTTGACGTTATCCTCAATGCCAACGGCACTTTCTCGATCCAGGAAATCGAGCCATTACTGTCAGCGCAGCAGGACTTCGTCGAAGGCACCGTGGTTTCGATCAATCCCAGCAGCCAGACACAGTTCAGCATCGTCCTTACCGATAAACCCTCCCTCGCCACAACCAACTCTCTTATCCCCGCCCTGAAGGTCGGCGATCTCCTGACCGTCAATCTCTCAACTTCCGTCAACCCCACCTTTCTGGTGGATACCAAGGGCCTCCCGGTAGACATCCGGTTTAGCACTAGTTTCAACCTCTTTAACGGGCAGACCACCACCTCGGCGATTCATCTGGGGCAAACTATTGGTGTCCATGTCATCGCCCCATTTACAGCAGCCAGCGGCAGCACACCCGCTTCGGCTACAACTGACACCGTCATTCTGCGTTGGTCGCGCTTCCGAGCCACGGTTGTTTCGGCTCCCTCGACGGAGACGATCAACATCAACGCGCTCCCGTCTTACTTCAACATTACGCCCTCTTCCATCTTGACCGTCCAGGGATTCTTTAACGGCACGCTCGGCAGCGATGGCGTGACCAATCTCGAAGGTATCGCCAACAACACGGGAAATGCGACCATCAATCAGCCCGTGGGGCTTCGCGCGCTCTATTTGCAAAACACGAGCAACAGCGCAACAACACCTTTCTTTGCGGCCAAGATCCGCCAGCCGTAATCCGTTCTTCTCCGCCTCCGCAAAAGGCAACGGGCCGGTCTGAGTTTCAGAGACTGGCCGGTAATCTTCTCCATCGCGAAACGATGATTTTCTCCAGTCTCAGGCTATCTAACAACTAAAGAGAACTCTTAACTGCTTCTCACGCCGGCAGCGGCCCGCCCACCGTCGTATTCGGTGGAATCGGCGGCGTGTATGGCGCGGACGGCATGTTTGGTGCAATCACCGGCTGGAACCGCCGGTACACCGCCAGTGAAATCGCGCCAATGCCCCAGAGAATGGCCGCGAATTTCACCCAGCCGCCCACGTGCGGAATCGTCGTGCACAGCCGCACGATCACCACCCCCACGGTCATCCGCCCGATCAACGGCCATAGCTCGTTCGTGCGGCCCATCATCCACTGTCCGATCACCGCCCCCACGATGATCTGCGCGAAATACAGCGACGCATACCACAGGAATAGCGTTGAGATTCCGATGAATATCCCCACCACGGTGATGCACGCAATACACGCCGCGATCGGCACGCCAAACAGCACCAGCACGCCCAGCCCTGCAGCCGCACCGTAGTGCTCCGCCGATTTCACCGCGTCCTGCGAAAAGTTCGGCATCGCCGCGAACAACACCAGCCCAAACAGAATAAACGCCGCCGCCCAAATAATCTGCCAGACGTAGTAGTGCACCGTGCGGTAATCATCGCCATGCTTCAGCTTTTCAAAATGAACGGGCGAGGCCAACTTGGCCCCGGAGGAAACTTGCGGCGGTTTGTCTCCCGTGAAGTCGATCGGCCCGCCGACTTCGGCGGACGAATCGATAATCAACTCCCCGCTCCTGATCTTCGCTGAACCCTTAATCGCCCCGGTGATAGTGATCTGCCCGCCCATAGCCAGTACATCCCGGCCCACATGTCCATCGATGGATTCATGCCCGGTGAACGAGGTAATGCTACCGCCGATTTTGGCATCCCGGTCGATGTTGACGTCGCCGCCGAATATCATGACGTTGCGGCCGACTGTCCCTTTCAACGTCAGGTTTCCCGCGTAGCTTCGGATATTTCCGTCCACATGGCCAGGTACCCGCAACGTTCCCGACGTGGAAAGCACGTCGCCCAGAACATGACCGGATATTTCGATGTCCCCTCCCGCCACCACCAAATCGCCTTCGATCGTGCCTTCCACCCGGATTCGTCCACCGGCGGCGTACAGGTCGCCGTGGATAACTTCGTCTTTCGCGATTGTCAATCGTTCCTGGTGGCGAAGTTCCGTCGCCGAAGCTCCCGTCGGCATTGCCAGCACGGTGCACAATCCCGCGAAGACTAGCGCCAGCGCCGAACCGCGCCGTATCCGCCGGCGGAAGAACATGGCTCCCAGTCCCGCCAGCGTCACCATCGCCAGCACTTCGAAGAGTGTGATCATGGATTGCCACCCTTTCCACATTGCGCCTTGAAATATCAGCAAGCTCAGCAGGTTCGACCCCCCGAATCCCGCCTCCTCCAGTTTCAGCTCCCAGGGCACGACATATGTCGTATAGAGAGCGTAAGCTCCCGTTGCCGCCAGCCCGAAAACCATTCCCCAAATCCATTGCATCGACTTGCGCGCGCGCTCCTGAAATTGCTCCAGCCGCGAAGGCAGTGGTTCGTCTTCTTCCAGCATCGCGCGAGTCAGCAGCCGCGATTCGCGCTCCAGCGCCCGCAGCAGCGTGCGACAGGTGTCGCATTCCTGGGTGTGCGCGGAAACTTCCAGCCCGCGCGCGCGGTCCAGTTGCCGCTCGATGTACAGCAGGAGCGTCATTTCGTCCAGATGCTTCATCTTTTCTCCCGGCTTTTCGCTCATGAAGCCCCTCCCGCCGCCAGCGCCGCATTACCTTCCAGCGCTTGCCGCAGTTCGTGCCGGGCACGCAGCAGCACTACGCCCACAAAGGCGCGCCGCACTCCCAGCGCATCGGCAATCTCGTCGTAGCTCATGTCCGAGTAATAGCGCATCACCAGAGCCATGCGCGCGCGTCCGCCAAGTTTTTCCAGCGCCTTGCGCACTTCCTCGCTGCTGCGCTGCTCGATCAGTCGATCCAGTTGACTGGGGTCCGGATGCTCCAGCGGCACGTTCTCCAGATCGTCGGTTTCCTTGTCTTGGCGAATCTTCCGCCGCCGCAACATATCCCAGCAGTGATTGGCCGCCACTTTATAGAGCCACGCGGAGAATGACCGCGTCGTGTCGTACTGCACCAGCTTGTGTTTCAATTTCATGAAAATTTCCGTGGTGGCATCTTCGGCATCTTCCCGCGTCGGTAAGGCACGCCGGCAGAAGCGGAATATCGCTGCTGCGTATTCCCGGTAAAGCTCGCCCCAAGCCTCGGCGTCACCCGCCCTGGCACGGGCAATCGCCTCCGTCGATTCCTTAATTCCCGGCGCGCTCATCCGGCCTGGTCTCAGCGTTTCCATAGACTAGTACGCGCAGCGACCTGCAAATATTACACATTGCAAATCCCGCCCCGAATCCCTAAGCCCTCTGTATTCTTAGCTTTACGCCCCTAGTTTGATGCCCCGAAGTCCCGATCTTTGCTCTTTCGGCCCCTTCCAGCAATATTGCTGCAGGGTCATTCCAACTGCACAGCCCCCGACTAGCTTCCTGAAGTGACCATTCGCGCCAAGGGGCCATATCTTGTGCGCAGCACTTTATCAGAAATGAAGGACAAGGCGGCGCTGCTCAAGCCTGCTCGCCGGGAGCAGATTCTGGAGCGCCGCGAGCGACTCTTCAATGGGCAGGCGCATAGAAATAATAATCGGCTGCGTAGACCGTTCCCACTTCCTTGCCGGCAGTCGACGAATCACAGTACTTAGCTTCAGGCGGCATTCCACCCTCAGTGTGAATTCGCTGGATGCTCGTCACGCGGCTGAAGATCCCTTCCCCGCTGTGACTCGCGGCGCTCAGCAGCAGCCACGGGATTGCTTCCGGCTTCGGCGCGTCCTGCTTCGCCACCACTTTGGCTTTCACTTCGCTTCCGTCAATGTGCTTCCAGGTTGGCCCGGCGGAGTGATGCACAATCTTCTTCCCCGTTGCGTCCGTCAGTTCTGCTTCAGGGGCCTTGAACACCCACGCAAATTTTTGATCCTCGCCCTGGCGGCAAACATAGATTTGCGTGCCGGTCGCGTGCGCCGCCAGAATCACTTCCTCGCCCGCCGGCGCTTTCAAGCTTTCCGACACTTCCGGTCGCACCGGCGCTTGCCCTTGCGCGGCAAGCAGTATTCCAATCGCAGCAACCAGTCGAATGAGCATGTTCATCCTTACCTCCTAATGCCGTGTATACAATACCGCGCAACTGCATTGCCAGAAAGACAAGACTGGCCAACTGCCAACGAATGAATCGTGGGGAATCTGCAGCGTGGGTTAGCTGGTGCCGATACGACTGATTTCCTTTTGGATTGCTAGTCTGTCGAGGCTCGAAAGAGGCAGGCTAAGGAACAGGCTGATTCGTCGTTCGAGAATCAGGTACGCCTCGCGAAACGCGCGTTCAATTTGTCCTGGCGTACCTTTGACTGCCACAGAGTCCGGAACGCCCCAATGCGCGGTCATCGGCTGGCCTGGCCACACCGGACATACCTCCGCAGCCGCGCTGTCGCAAACGGTGAACACGAAATCCATCTTCGGCGCCCCGGGCTTTGCGAACTCTTCCCAACTCTTGCTGCGTAAGCCATCGGTGGGCAGACGAGCCATCTCAACCTGCTTGAGCGCCTCCGAACGCACAACTCCCGAAGGATGGCTTCCCGCGCTGTGCCCGGTGAAAAAAGGCCTGCCTTTCCCATTGAGAATCGCCTCGGCCATGATCGAACGCGCCGAATTCCCCGTGCATAGGAAAAGAACGTTGTAGCGCCCTTGCATTGCCGTCATTTTTCAGCAGAAGAGGCCGAATCTCTGCACCTTAGTTGCAGCAAACCGGAGCGCAACAGGCTTCCGTCGTCTTCGCGGACTTTGCCTTCGTCGCTCGCACAAACGCGCTCATAAATTTGCCATCCACTTGTGGCGCAAGCGCATCCACATCCAGGCCTTTTTCGGTGAGGAACTCGCGCGCGTCTTCCACGCGGTAAATACGCGTCGGCTCGATTTCCACCTGCTCGAAACCCGCGGACGCCAGCTTGTCGCGATACTCGTTTTCTTCGAGCGCTCCTGCCACGCAGCCTACCCACAAAAGTACGTTTTGCCGAATCTGTGCATCCACTTCCCCGCGCGTCACCACGTCCGAAACGGCCAGCCGTCCGCCCGGCTTCAGCACCCGAAAAGCCTCTCGCAAAACTTGGTCTTTGTCGGCGGAAAGATTGATTACGCAGTTAGAAATAATCACATCCACCGAATTGTCCGGCAGGGGAATGTGCTCGATCTCCCCTCGCAAGAACTCGACGTTTTTCGCTCCGGCCCTGCGTTTGTTCTCGTCCGCTAGCGCCAGCATTTCCTCGGTCATGTCCAGTCCGTACGCTTTGCCAGTCGGTCCAACGCGCTTCGCGGAAAGCAAAACATCAATGCCGCCTCCGGAGCCCAGATCGAGAACAACTTCACCGGGGTTCAATTTCGCAAGCGCGGTCGGGTTCCCACAACCCAGCGAAGCTTGCAGCGCTTCCCCGGGAACTTGCTGCATCTGCGTGGCATCATACAAATTGGAAGTAATTGGATCGCAGCTCGTCCCACTTGCGTCTGCCGTTCCGCAACAACTCCCGCTTTTCCCCCTCAGCGCCGCCAGCCCATATTTTTCCTTAACAATTTCCTTGATTACCGCGCCGTCCATGCCGTCCTCCTTGAGTTCTGTCACTTAACTAAAGCCTGTTTCTCAGGGGGTCGGAGCGGCGCCCGTCCCGATTCGGATCGGGAACTCCGACATTCAGCGTCCACCATCCCGGGCTTTAGCCCTGAGGAAACTCCTTCAGCGCCGCAGAGGTATTTATTGAGACTGCTTTTCGCTACCCGCAAATCTCCACGATATCCTGCGGTTTCAACGCCTTGTTCCGCGTGCAGCACTCCGAGTACAGGAACTGCAGCAATTCCTGGAGCGCCTCCGTATTCGCCGTATAGCGCAAAAACGTGCTCTCCCGCTGCACGTTCACCAGCCCTTCGTTCTTCAACTTGTCCAAATGATGCGAAAGCGTCGAATTGGGAATCTCGAGTTCTCCCTGGATGTCTCCGACCACCAGCCCTTCCGGATGCGCCGACAAAAGCAATTGCATGATCCGCAGACGCGGCTCCGTCCCCATCGCCGAGAACATGTCCGCGTACTTCGCCGCCCGCTCCGCCCGCTTCTTGCTTGTGCCGCTTTCCATATTTCCATATTTGCAGAAATATGGGTCTTTGTCAACACTCCTTTGTCGGCACTCTTCCTTGACACCCTAAGTTATACGTTTGGTTCCATTCTTCCCGGGTAATATTGCGGCTTAAAGTGGTACAGACTTCAGTCCACGTAACCCTCTACTTTTTGGAGTGCGGAGCTCTCTCCGCTTTTCTTTTCAAGGGGGCTATTTCCGCCCCGTGCAAGCCCAGAACAACCGAAATCGCGTCCTTTAAAATCAATCACTTACGATATGCTCTTTTTGTAACTCGTTTCTTTTCACATTCATACAGATTGATGGGGGGAGTGGGGGGTAGCAGGTCCCTTGAAGTGAGTGCGGGTTCCAGTTCCCAGAGGCCTTTGCTCACAGCTTCAGGCCGCCCGCTCCCCTACCTGCGCGCCTCGGAATGCGCTACATTGGAAGATTGCTCAGCACGCCGCAACACGCGTAGTGTATGCGGCTCAGGAACCTATGCCCGATCTGCTCCCATCGCTGGTCATCGTCGGACGCCCCAACGTGGGCAAGTCCACACTGTTCAATCGTTTGACCGGCACGCGCCGCGCCATCGTGACCAACGAGCCGGGCATCACCCGCGACCGTATCTATGGCAAGGCCGAATGGCGGGGCCGCACGCTCGAAGTCGTCGATACCGGCGGCATCGTGCCGGACGACAGGGCCCTGATCCCCCAGGAAATCCTGCGCCAGGCGTATGTAGCCATCAAGAAAGCCGCGCTCCTCGTTCTGGTGGTCGATAGCCAGGCTGGCCTTACACCGCTCGACGAAGAGCTGGCCCGGCTCCTGCGCACCACCGGCAAACCGTTTTTAATCGCTGTGAACAAAGTGGACTCCATGTCACAGGAATCCAACGCCGCCGTCTTTCATCGCATTGGCGTCCCGGTCTTCCCCATCGCCGCCGAGCACGGCACGGGCGTCGACGATCTCCTCGACGCCGCCCTCGCAAGATTTTATCCCGCCGCTGACACCTGTTCCGTTGTAGTGGCGCAGCTTGCTGGGCCCTCAGCTCCTTACGAGACCATCGAGGAAGAAAAACAACCCGATGTCATTGAAGTTGCCATCATCGGCCGGCCCAACGTCGGCAAGTCCACGCTGCTGAATCGCATGGTTGGCGAAGAACGCTCCATCGTCTCGCCCATTCCCGGAACCACCATGGACAACGTGGATACGGAAATCACGCGCGACGGCCGTGCGTATCGCTTCGTGGATACTGCTGGAATTCGCCGCAAGGGAAAAACCACACTGGTCGCGGAAAAACTCAGCGTGGTGATGGCGCGCCGCGGGCTGGAGCGCTGCGATGTCGCGCTCCTCGTCGTAGACGGCGAACAGGGCGTGACTCAGGGCGACGCGCAAATCGCGAGTTATGCCGAAGAGTCCAGCCGCTCCGTCGTCATCGTCATCAACAAGTGGGATCTCGCCATCGCTGCGGCCCGCGAAGCAGCGTCACGCGATGCCGCCACGGCAAAAGGAAAAGCCAAGCGCGCTCCCGGCGAACGGCACAAGCCGGAAAACTTCGATGCCGGCCGGCTGATGTTCGACTACGAAAAAATGATTCGCGCCAAATTGAAATTCCTGAGCTACGCGCCGATTGTTTTTCTTTCGGCAAAGACAGGTGAACGCGCCGAAAAACTTTTCGCGCTCATCAATCAATGCTGGGATGCGCGACGACGCCGCATCGCCACGCCGGTCCTGAACAATTGGCTCAAGGAAGAAGTCGACCTGCAGCGCGGCACCACGCCGAAAGCCCGCCCCGTGCGAATCTACTACATTACGCAGGCGAAAATCGCACCGCCCACGTTCCTTCTTTTCACCAATCAAAAAGCTCCGCTGCACTTCAGCTATCAGCGTTTCCTGGAGAACCAGCTTCGCGCCAAATTCGATTTTGTCGGCACGCCGGTCCGCTTCATACAACGCCTTCGCAAGCGCGACCGCGGCTCCTCCGGCGGTGATGAATAAACACCTCCCCCTACATCCCCTCCCTCTATATCAATGACCCGCAAACTGCTACGATAGCGGCGTCCCCCAAACAGGGCGTTTTGATGCCAAACAACGGCACAGCAACGCAAGTCGCCACGGAGAAGAAACTCTACCGCATTGGCGAAGTCAGCCGCTTGGCGGACCTCAAACCTTTCGTTCTGCGCTACTGGGAAACCGAATTCCCCATGCTGGAGCCGGTCAAGAGCTCCAGCGGCCATCGCCTCTATCGCCAGGACGACGTGGACATGGTCTTCCGCATCAAGCGGCTGCTCTACGACGAAGGCTTCACCATCGCGGGAGCGCGCCGGTTTCTGCGCGAGCATGAAGGAAACTGGGAGGAGAGCGCGGGCGCGAGCCATGCGCCGGAAGGCTCGGCGCATTTGTTGAGCCGCAAAATGCTGCTCGATTTGCGCGACACCCTCCGCACTTTCTTGACGCTGCTCGAACGGCGGTGATAGCCTTGTTACTGCAGAAGCTACCGCGATTCGCGCATTGAGTTTTGTGGGTCGCAGCTTTAGCCGCGACATTGCGCAGCCAAATCTCCTGGGGCTTCAGCCCCTGAAGAATTGGCATCGCGCACATCGCGGTTTGTGCACCGGTCGGGACGTAGCGCAGCCTGGTAGCGCGCACGCTTGGGGTGCGTGAGGTCGCTGGTTCAAATCCAGTCGTCCCGACCATTTCTTGATTTCCTTGGTGACTCGGGTCCATCTTTCGGTCTTCACCTGCGCGACACATGATCAGGGTACTGAAGGCACTCGCGGTTGTTGCCGCTATAGCCACCACGTTCGCAACCTACCTATATCGAGGCAAGGGCTTGCCACCGTATGGCGGAGAAGTCATCAAGAACGATTGGATACTAATTAGGGCTGTATTGGGGGCACTTTTTCTGGTGCTTGTTTATGCGTTCTCGCGATGAGGCGAGCACGTAGCCTGGCTACAGTCCAAAATCGGCAAGAGCTACGCTGTTGTTTTGAGGAATTGAAGCAGCAAGAAAAATTCGAACTATGCAGCACATTTTGCTAACCAATGATGATGGATATCAGGCGGAAGGGCTGCGGGCGCTGGCTGCGGCGCTGGAAGGATTTGCCACGGTGAGCATTGTGGCGCCGAGCAAGGAGCAGAGCGGGACGGCGCAATCGCTGACGCTGCGGCAGCCGATCATCTGCAATAAAATCGCGGAGCGGGAGTGGGCCATCGACGGGACGCCAGCGGATTGCGTGATCGTGGCACTGCACAAACTTTTGCCGGAAAAGCCGGACATGGTGATTTCCGGAATCAATCACGGCGCGAATCTCGGTGAAAATGTCTATTACTCGGGAACGGTAGGAGCTGCGCGCGAAGGCGCGCTGCACCACATTCCGTCGGTGGCGATGTCGCTGTGCTCGAAAAAAGAAAAAGTAAAATTTGGAAATTCCGCGCGCGTGGCTCGCGCCGCGGCGGAAATGATTTTGAAGGAAGGACTGCCGGACCAGGTCTTGCTCAACGTGAATGTGCCGGAGCCGTGGAACGGCGAAGTGAAATTCACGCGGCAATCGCAAAAAATCACCCGCAACCAGTTGACGGAAGGAAAAGATCCCCGCGGCCGCAACTACTTCTGGCTCTACGAACAAAAGCTGGACAAGAACGTCGAGCCGGACACGGATTACGCCGCGATTTTTTCCGGCGCCGTTTCCATCACGCCGCTGCACCTCGATCCCACGCACACCAAATCGCTGAATCACCTTTCGCACTGGGCCAAGCCGATCGCCGCCGCGTTCAAGAAGTAGACTTTGTAGAGGCCGGACTTCCGTCCGGCCTTTGCAAGATTCACCAGCGAACATCTAATGTTCCCAAGACAGGCGCAGCTAGTTGCCCTTGGCTGCTGATGGAGCGATAAGCGGCACGTTGTTTTTCTGCATCGCGTCGTTGAGCGCGGGAACATCTTTCGACAAAACATCGCGCCACTTCGATAGTTGCGATTCGAGTTGCAGGTCGAGTTCTGAATAGACGCCGAGTTCCCCTTCCGTGGGCGGCGCGTCCGCGCTGTCTACTGCATTTTGCAGATAACCTAATTTCGAGTTGAGCTTTGTCGGGTAGTTGAGTTCGTCCTCGCTGGCTTTGGAATTCACCTGGATGAGTTCTTCCTCGATCGCGCTGATTTTCTTGCGGAGATCCGCAGCGGCGGCGACCACTGGTTTAGCGGGATCGCTCGAACCGAGTCGCTTTTCGAGCGCTTGCAACTGGCCGCGGAGGTCGCGAATCGCCAGAATGGCTTTGTTCATTTCGTCCTGGCGGTCGCGCATTCTGAGCATCAGTTCGAACTGCTTGCGCAAATTCTCCGCCGGCGTTTTCACGCGGGGATCCATGGTCACTTCAAGAGGAGCGGTGACACTCTTTGCTCCGGCGGTCAGCCGCACTTGATAGTTGCCCGGAAGAGCGAGCGGGCCACTCGGTTCGCCTTCATCATAGATGGCAGCGGGAATTTTCTTCGGCGGTTCGTAACGCAAGTCCCAGGTGAATTCATTCAACCCCGCCTTCGCGGGAATGTGCTCCTCGGCTTCGTCTCTTTCCCACTCGTCGGAGCCGCCTTCTTTTTTCTTTTCTTCGCTGGTGAACGCGCGGATGACTTTTCCTTGAGCGTCCAGCACTTCCAGCTTGATGTGCTCTTTGGGCTCTTCCTTCAAGTAATAGTAGAGTGCCGCGCCATCGGGCGGATTTTCTCCGATGGCGTAGCGGCGGCGGCGCGCGCGTCCCATGCGCGTGCGAATGGCCGCACGCGACGTGAACAAGTGCGCGGGTTCTCCGGCGATTGCGGCGTTTGCCTGGCGCAGCGGGCTGACGTCATCGAGCATCCAAAACGCGCGGCCATGCGTGGCAACGACAAGGTCGTCGCCGTGAATGATGAGGTCGTGGACGGGAGTTGTCGGCAGATTGAGCTGCAACGCTTGCCAGTGCAAACCGTCATCGAAAGAAACCCCCGCGCCTGTTTCCGTGCCGGCATAGAGCAAGCCTTTGCGTTTGGGATCTTCGCGCACGGCGTGAACGTAGGAGCCATCCGGAAGTCCGGTGGTGATGGGCGACCACGTTTTACCGAAATCACTGGTCTTAAAAATGTAAGGCTTGAAGTCGTCGAGCTTGTGGGCGTCGATGGCGGCGTAAGCGGTGCCGGCTTCGAACGGCGACGGCTCGATCAGGCTGATCATGGCCCATTCGGGAAAACCTTTGGGAGTGACGTTGGTCCAGCTTTTTCCATCGTCGCGCGTGAGTTGAATCAAACCATCATCGGTGCCCACCCAGATCAAACCTTTTTGTTTCGGAGATTCCGCCACGGTAAAAATCAAATCGTAGAACTCGATGCTGGCCTGATCTTTGGTGACGGGGCCGCCAGAATCCTGCTGCTTTGTTTTGTCGTTGCGGGTGAGATCTCCGCTGATGGTTTCCCAGGAATGGCCGCCGTCTTTCGAACGGAAGAGAAACTGGGAAGAGTGATAGAGGATATTCGGATCGTGCGGAGAAAAAACGATGGGCATAGTCCAGGTGTAGCGATATTTTTGGACGGAAGCGTTGTGGCCGTCGGGATCGAGCGGCCACTGCTGAACGTTTTGCGTTTGATTGGTGCGGCGATCGAGCCGAGTAATGTAGCCGAAATAGGATCCGGCATAAACGATGTGTGAATCGCGCGGGTCGACGGCCACGTAGCCGCTCTCGCCTCCGCCGACGGCATCCCAGTCCGCGCGATCGATATAGCCGCGGTCACTGGCGGTGGCGATACCAACGGAAGAATTGTCCTGCTGCGTGCCGTAGACGCGGTACGGAAAATCGTTGTCGGCAACCACGTGATAAAACTGCGCGGTCGGCTGATTCCCCTGCGTGGACCAATTTTTTCCGCCGTCGATGGAAATCGTCGCTCCACCGTCATTGCCGTTGATCAGGCGATTGGGATTGTGTGGATCAATCCACAAGCCGTGGTGATCGCCGTGAGGAGCATTGAGGCGTTCGAAGGATTTTCCGCCATCGTTCGAACGGTAAAGGCCGGTGTTGGCGATGTAGACCTTGTTGGAATCCCTGGGATCGGCCCAAACGTGCGTGAAATACCAGGCGCGCTGGCGGAAACGGTGATCGTCGTTGATCAAGGTCCAGTTGGTGCCGCCATCATCGCTGCGGTAAAGGCCGCCCTTCTTGGCTTCGATGAGCGCGTAAACGACGTTTGAATCCGCGCCGGAAACGGCCACACCGATACGGCCGAGCGGGCCTTCGGGGATTCCGTTTCCTTCGACGCGCTTCCAGGTAGTGCCGTCGTCGTTCGAACGGTAAAGGCCGTCCTTGTCGCCGCCACTGTTGAGCATCCAGGGCGTGCGGTAGCCTTCCCACATCGCGGCAAAAAGAACGTGGGGATTTTGCGGATCGAAAACGATGTCGATGCCGCCGGTGCGGTCGTCGAAATAAAGAACTTTCTCCCAGGACTTGCCGCCATCGCGAGTGCGGAAAATGCCGCGCTCGGTGTTTTTTCCGTAGGCATGGCCGAGAGCGGCGACGAAGGCAACATCGGGATTCGTGGGATGGACGATGACCTTGCCGATGTGGCGCGAGTCTTTCAAACCGATATTGTTCCAGGTCTTTCCGCCGTCGTTCGAACGGTAGACGCCGTCGCCGAAGGAAATGTTGCCGCGAATGCAGGCTTCGCCGGTGCCGACATAAATGACGTTGGGATCGGATTGCGAGACCGCGATGCTGCCGATCGAGGAGGTGGCCTGCTTGTCGAAAAGAGAATCCCAGGAAACGCCGCCGTCGGTGGTTTTCCACACGCCTCCAGCAACAGCGCCAAAATAGTAGGTGTTCGGCTGGCTCGTCACTCCGGTTACGGCAAGTGCGCGGCCACCGCGGAACGGACCGATGAGGCGCCATTTCATTCCGCCGTACGTTTTAGGGTCGATTTGCGGAGCGTTCTGCTGGGCGTTGACTAAGACTGGGACTACGAGCATCAGGAAGCAAACAAGCAGAACGAAATAAACGGACTGGCGAGACGCTTTCACACGCACCTCCGGAGATAGAAACGGAAAACGAAGAATAGTATCGCTACGCGCTGTTAGACGGAAGCGTTTTTAGTTGAGGTACAGGTTGGGATACGATGCAGACACGTTGAGCAACCATAAGACATTTGACGTTGCGGTGATTGGAGCGGGCGTCTTTGGCGCGTGGACGGCGTGGCACCTCGCGAAACGAGGACAGCGCGTGGCGCTGATTGATGCACATGGTCCGGCGCATTCGCGGGCGAGCTCAGCGGGCGAAACGCGCATCATTCGAATGGGCTATGGCGCGGATGAACTGTATACGCGGTGGTCGCAGAAATCGCTGACGCAATGGAAAGAGTTTTTTGCAGCAACGCGACAGCCGCTTTTTCTCGAAACCGGCGTGCTCTGGATGGGCGGTGACGGAGACGAGCGGTTACGACAAACCAGCGAGACGTTAAAACGATGCGGAGTTGCATTCGCGGAGTTGGACCGCGCGGCGCTGGAGAAGCGCTATCCGCAAATAGCGCTCGATGGCATTGGACGCGGCATCTTTGAGCCAAAGAGCGGCGTATTGATGGCGAGACGCGCGGTAGCCGCCGTAGCGGAGGACGCGGTTCGGCTTGGCGTGGAGTACCGGTGCGCGCAAGCAATGAATCCGCGAGGGGCCGGCCGAGTGGAGCACATTACGACGAGCCGGAGCGAACGGATCGCCGCGAGAGAGTTTGTGTTTGCCTGCGGGCCGTGGCTTGGCAGGGTTTTTCCGGACATTTTGGGCGCGCGGATTTTTCCCTCGCGGCAAGAAGTGTTTTTCTTCGGCATTCCGGCGGGGGATACGCGGTTTGCGCCGCCGGCGCTGCCGACATGGCTGTTCCAGGAAGACCTGGTCTACGGGATGCCGGACATCGAGGGGCGAGGGCTGAAGATTGCGTTTGATGAACATGGAGAGCGAGTTGATCCGGACACGCAATCGAGGATTGTTTCGCCGGCGATGACGGAGCTGGTTCGAAAGTATGTGGCGCGGCGGTTTCCGGCACTGAAAGATGCGCCGATTGTGGAAACGCGCGTTTGCCAGTACGAGAACACTTCGAACGGGGATTTCCTGATTGACCGGCATCCAGAGATGGAAAACGTGTGGTATGCAGGAGGCGGGTCCGGGCATGGATTCAAACACGGCCCGGCAGTGGGAGAATACGTGACCGGGCAGTTGCTCGATGGCGCGGCGGTGGAGACGCGGTTCTCGCTGTCCACAAAGGGCACCGTCCAGAGGCGTGCAGTATACTGACGGGCGCCGTCCGGAACACGATGGAGCGAAGAAACTTCCGGCGGTGCCGTGCGTCTTGTAAGGAAGGGTGGTTCTTCGTCTGCCGTTCCGACTCGCCACTTTTCGAGATTCCAAAGAGGTTTGAAAATACGGAGGAGAAATGGTTTTGAAAACTGATCGAGCAGGTCGAGCGTTCGCGCTGCTCGCGGCACTCATGCTGCTGTGGACTGCACCGACCAACGCAGGGCCTTCCAGCGCGGCCGAGTTCAAAGTTCCCGTGGAGTATTACAAGCTGCCGAACGGGCTGCGGGTGGTGCTCTCGCCGGACCACACGTCGCCGACGATTTGCATCGGCGTGTACTACCGGATCGGGTTTCGCATCGAGCCGAAGGACCGGACGGGGTTCGCACACCTGTTCGAGCACATGATGTTCCAGGGGTCGCAGAACCTGGGAAAAATGGAATTCATCAAGCTAGTCCAGCAGAACGGCGGAATACTGAACGGATCGACGCGATTCGACTTCACGAATTATTTTGAAGTGCTGCCCGCGAACAAACTGGAGACCGCGCTGTGGGCGGAAGCCGACCGCATGGGCGGGCTGGCTGTGAACGAAGACAATTTGAAGAACCAGCAGGGCGTGGTTGGGAACGAAGTGAAAGTGAATGTACTGAACCGGCCGTATGGCGGCTTCCCGTGGATTGACATGCCGATGGCCGCGAACACGAACTGGTTCAATGCGCACAACTTCTACGGAGACCTAAAGGACATCGACGCGGCGACGCTGACGGACGTGCAGGCGTTTTTCAAGACGTACTATGCGCCGAATAACGCGGCGCTGGCTATCGTGGGGGATTTTGATGCCGCGGAAGCGAAGAAATTTGTGGAGAAATACTTCGGCCCGCTGAAGGCATCGAATCTTCCCGCACAGCTGGACCTGAGCGAACCGCGCCAGGAAAAAGAAAAACGCACAACGAAGAATGATCCGCTGGCAAAGCGGCCGGCGATCGCCGTGGGCTACCATATGCCGGAGCGCAACACGCCGGAATACTACGCGATGGCGGCAATCGATTCGATGCTGATCGAAGGCGACGACAGCCTGCTGCACCAGGAATTGGTGCAGAAGCGCGGCATGACCGGCAGCGTCAACGGCGGCATCAATTTGCTCGGCAACGCGTACGACTACAACGGGCCGATGCTGTTCATCACCAACTTCGTGTATGACCCGTCGACGAACGCTGATGCGATCCTTGGGGCCATTGATGGAGTGGTGGAGCCGCTGCGCACGAGGCCGGTGGACCAAAAGACGCTGGATCGCGCGCTGGTGAAGCTGCGTTCCGACTTGTACGACACGATGGGGAGCCAGGGCGGATTCGGGCTGGTGGACTTGCTGGCGAGCTTTGCATTGTTTGACGACAATCCGGCGCGCGTGAATTCACTGGTGTCTGAATTTGGAAAGGTCACGCCAGCGCTGGTCCAGAAGACGGCAGAGGAATATCTGCGTCCAGGGAATCGAACGGTGATTGTTTTGAGCCCACAGAATCAAGCACCCGCAGCAGCGTCCACGGCCCCTGCGAAGAACCAGTGAGAGGAATGGAGAGAAACATGAATCGCACACGGATACAGAAGTTCTTGCTGGTTTTCGCGGTGCTGAATTTTGCCTCCGCGCCATCGTTTGCGCAGAAGCAGACGCCGCCAGCGGGCGGTCCGCCGAAGGCATTCACTTTGCCTGCGCACGAAAGCTACACGCTGCCGAACGGATTGCAGGTGACGCTGGTGCCGTACGGAGCGATCCCAAAAGTGACGGCGAGCCTAGTGGTGCGCGCGGGAAGCGTGAACCAAACCGCGGAACAATACGGAGTCGCGTCGATCCTGGGAAATCTGTTGAAGGAAGGGACTGCCACGCGAAGCGCGAAGCAGGTCGCCGAAGAATTTGCGCAGATGGGCGGCGACTTGAATGTGGGTGTCGGCGAGGATGAGAGTTCCTTCACGACGGACGTGCTGAGCGAATTCGGTCCGGAAGCGGTGAAGCTGCTTGCGGATGTTGCACAACATCCGCTGCTCCCGGAATCCGAGCTCGCTCGGCTGAAGAACGATGCAGTGCGGCAGGTGACGATTGCGCGGTCGATCCCGCAGCAAATCGCGAATGAACGATTCCGCAAGATTCTTTATCCGGATCATCCCTATGGACGTGTTCTGCCGATGCCGGAGGACATCCAGAAACAGAGCATCGAGAATGCCAAGGCATTCTACCAGGGAAATTTCGTTGCGGCGCGGGCGCATCTTTACGTTGCCGGACGCTTTGACAGCGCCGCGGTGAAGAAGGCAGTCGCAGAAAGCTTCACGGGCTGGACAAAAGGCGCACCAGGCGCAAGCGGGCCGCCGAGGCCGCAACCAAAGCGCGTGCTGGACGTCACGGACCGGCCGGGGGCGGCGCAATCCACAATCTACGTGGGACTGCCGGTGCCTGCTGCCAATAGCCCAGACAATATTCCGCTGGGCGTGATGAATACTTTGCTGGGCGGATCGTTTGGGTCGCGCATCACCTCGAACATCCGCGAGCAGAAAGGCTACACGTACTCACCGAGCAGCCAGATTTCGCGGCGCTTGCATGACGCGTACTGGGTGGAAACGGCGGATGTGACGACCGCCGTGACCGGGCCTTCGCTGAAGGAAATTTTCGGCGAGGTGGAGCGATTGCAGAAAGAAGCGCCAGGCGCGGCGGAATTGCAGGGCATCCAGAGTTATCTGTCGGGCCTCTTCGTGATCCAGAATTCCACACGGGGAGCGCTGATCGGCCAGCTTCGTTACGTGGACCTGCAGGGGCTGGGCGAAGAATACCTGAAAACTTACGTGCAGAAGGTGAACGCCGTCACCCCGGCCGACGTGCAGCGCATGATCGCGCAGTACATCAAGCCAGAGCAAATGACCATCGTGGTGGTGGGAGACAAGTCGAAGATTAGCGAACAGCTTGCGCCTTACGCGGCGACAGGTGATTCGAACAAATAGGCAGACAGCCAGAACCGTTCAGTGTTTCGGCGTGTGACGGCCGCGGGGATTTAGCGCGGCGGCGGCGCGCCTAACCCGTCGAGCTTTTTCCGCATATAGATCGTGGTCCGCTTCCGAGAGCAATTTCTCGATGCGCTCGCCGTCGCCGCGGTATGTAGAGATACCGATGCTCGCCGAGAGGACCGGAGGTTCCGTGTCGCTGGCAAGAACGTCGCGGATGCGGTTGGCGACGCGATGCGCTTCGTCCTCCTGCGACTCCGGAAGAACCAGTGCGAATTCGTCGCCGCCATATCGCGCGGCGGTATCGACGGCCCGGCAGTGAATGCGGAGAACATCGGCAAGGCGGCAGATGGCGCGGCTGCCGACGAGATGGCCAAAGTTATCGTTGATTTTTTTCAGGCCATCGAGATCAAGAAGCAAAACAGAGAAGGGCCGGGCGTTGCGATCAGTGCGATCGGTCTCGGCTTCAAGGACATCGAGCAGGCGGCGGTAGTTGGCAAGCCCGGTAAGCGGATCGCTAACGGCGAGATGGTGCACCTGTTCAAAGAGCCGCGCATTGTCAAGAAGGGCTCCGCACAGCGCGACGGTGTATCCCAACACCATGAGCGCCTGAGCAAAAACGAACGGAGCGTCCAGCAAGCGCGTGGATTGAGCGGCGGAAAGCTGAGCGGCGAGATTCAGCCAGGTGGCTGCATAAATCGTGCGGTCGAAGGCGGAATCCTCGGCGGACAAGCGGCGGCGGAACCAGATGAGGCTCACGAGGAAGATTGCGCCGGGCAGCAATTGCTCCGGATACGGAAAAAAGGCGCTGGGGTGACGAGAAACCTCGGGCGGCAGGCGGCGAAGCGCAGCCGCAACCACATAGGTCAGCCCGACCACGGCCAGCAGGGCGCTGGCAATTTCGCCGCGTGGATGACGCGAACGCGGAAGGAAACGCTCAACGAGAAGCGCCACTACTAGCAGAAGCGCCAGGACAAGGCGGCCAAGCCACCAAGCGAGGGGTGCCCAGAGCAAGCGAAGAGGAGCTTCCGGAAAAATTTGAAAAAAGAGAACGCTGGTCGCCGTCAGGACAGCCCCGGAGAGAAGAAACCCAGCGCCGAGTATCAGTGAGATGCGGTCCTGAGTTCCCTGAAAACGGACGAGGGTAACGGCAGCGAAAACAAAAGCAAGAAGAGCGCTGATGACTTGCAGGTAACCTTGCAGAATGGCGTCGGGCTGAAGAGCGATGCGACGAAGCCAGTAAGCGGCGAGAACCACAAAAAGAAAGGCACAGAAATGCGCCAAGAAGATCTTGGCGTTGCTGCGACCGTGTGTGAGAGGGGCCTCCCCCATGGGGGTATTCCGAGCTGTCCTTTGTTTTGGTGGCCGGGCGCCTAGTTAATTAGACTACGCAGGAGGTTTACTCGTTGCCGAGATTCGAGGAGAGAGTGAGGCAAAAGATAACGTTCTGTGGAAAATTTACGCCCTGTACGAAGGGGCAGGTCAAACTGTGACAGCGTAACGCAAATTGGGAGTTCGAGCGCGCGGGCGAAGGTTTTGCAGTTGCGCGGCGCAGCCAGATTGCGCACACTATTCAGCATTGAAACGATTGAATATGGCCAAATGAGCAGGTGAGGCGGGGAGGAACGATTGTATGAGTTTGCGCGCGCCACATGTTACAGTGACGCCGGGTTCGAGCCATAGTTCCCGTAAAAAAGGAGAATTGCTTGGGCGACCAAAGCACAGCGAATTCCGCGCCCGGTCTGCGGCGCACTCTGACGCTCTGGGACCTGATTTTGTACGGCGTCATCGTCATTCAACCAGTGGCACCGATGTCTTCCTTTGGCGCGCTCAGCGATCGCGGTCACGGCCACGTGGTCACCGCCATTCTCATCGCCATGGTGGGCATGCTCTTCACGGGAATTAGCTACGGCCGCATGGCACGCGCCTATCCGAGCGCGGGTTCTGCCTTCACATACGTAGCCCAAGAAATTCATCCAGCTGCAGGATACGTTACCGGGTGGAGCATGGTGATGGACTACATGCTTAATCCATTGATCTGCACGATCTGGTGCGCGCAGCAGGCCCATGACTTTGCTCCCGGCCTTCCTGTATGGGGATGGCAAATTTTCTTCGCGGGCGTTTTCACACTGCTGAATATCCGCGGCGTCAAGACGTCCGCACGGGTAAACGCGGGGATGGCTGCGGCAATGAGCGCGGTCATTGTAATCGTATTCGTCGCGGCGGCTCGCTACATACTTGGCCACCCGCACAATGACCCCATGTTCTTCACGCGCCCGTTCTACGATCCGCAAACATTCACGTACACGCGGCTCTTCGGGTGCACATCGATTGCCGTGTTGACGTATATAGGCTTCGATGGCATTTCCACGCTCTCCGAAGAGGCCGAAAATCCACGGCGAAACATCATGCTGGCGACGGTGCTGACATGCGTGGTGATCGGCCTGCTCTCCGCTTTGGAAGTTTATGTGGCACAGCTGATCTGGCCGGCCTCTGAACCGTTTCAAAATCCGGATACCGCTTATGTCTTCGTAGCCGCGCGCGCGTGGTTGCCGCTATTTAAAATAGTTGGAGTAACGCTGATCGTCGCGAATTTCGGCTCCGGCTTGGGCGCGCAGCTTGGCGCTGCACGGCTGCTTTACGGAATGGGCCGCAGCAATGCTCTTCCCAAATCGTTTTTCGCGGCCGTGGATCCGAAACATCACATCCCGCGAAACAGCGTCCTCTTTGTGGGCGCCATCGCCCTAGTCGGTTCCTTCTTCCTTACCTACGAGCGGGGATTGAACCTTTTGAATTTTGGCGCTTTGATCGCTTTCATGGGTGTGAATGTGGCAGCCTTGCTGCGCTACTACGTTCGTAATCCGCAAAAGCAATTGGGCAATCTGATCCCGCCAATTCTGGGTTTCCTAATTTGTTTCGGCCTGTGGTTAAGCCTCGATCATATGGCCCAGATTATCGGCGCCATCTGGATGGTCGCGGGGATCGCGTTCGGAGTGTGGAAAACGCGCGGGTTCCGGGAGCAGCTCTCTTTTGAAGTGCCCGCGGATTAAGGACTTGGCGAGGGAACGGCAGGTTGCATATTCGGTGGCTCAGGACGGATGATGATGCAATCGGGGAACCCAGTCTTGGTAAAGCGGCATAGCGGAAAGAACCAAACCATCACGATGCGGGATGTCGCGAAGTCCAGCGGCTTCTCACCGGCGACGGTTTCCATTGTGCTGAACAATGCACCGTTGGCCCGATATATCGCGCCAACAACAAAAAAACGGATTGAAGAAGTCGCCAAGAAACTCGGCTACCGGCCAAACGCGATGGCGCGCTTTCTTCGCAGCAAACGGAGCCATAGCGTCGGGGTAATGTTCTTCGACATTACCGATCCTTTTTGCACGCCGGTCTTGCGGGGCATCGAGAATACGCTTTATCAATCGTCGTACGTGCCGATTTTCGCCGACGCCCACAACCAGAGAAACCGGTTTGAACGATACCTTGAAATGTTGCTGGAGCATCACGTCGAGGCGTTGATCGTGGTAGCCAACTGGCTCTTCGTGGACATCCAACTGCTTGCCGACCTCAGCAAACGAAACATTACCGCGGCAACCATCGGGTGGGAGATGCCCGGCAACGACGTCAGCTCGGTAATGGTGGACAATGAAGCGGGAGGACGGCTCGCGCTCGAGCATCTCCACCACCTGGGGCACCGCAAGATCGCGTTCATACGCGGCCCGAAAATGCTGATCGACAGCGCGCCGCGTTGGAAAGGGATTCAAAAATTCGCGCACTCGGCTGGACTGGAGATCGATCAGGCGCTCGTGCTGCAACTGCCGGATTCTTTCGATCCCAACTCCGGCTTTGAGGGCGGATACCGGTTCACGGAAGAATTGCTGCAACGAAAAAAACGGTTCACGGCTTTGATGGCCTTCGACGACCTGACAGCGCTGGGAGCAATTCGCGCGCTGACCAAAGCGGGCGTGAAGGTGCCAGAGAACTGCTCGGTCGTTGGTTTTGACGACGTGCCGCTATCCTCGCTGTCCGCACCGTCATTGACAACAGTTAGGCAGCCACTGGAAGCGATGGGAAATCTGGCAGTGAACATCGTGATGGAAGGCGTCAACGCCGGGCTGGAAAAGCGCGATTGGAGCATTTCGCGGCACAAGATGAACCCGGAACTGGTGATCCGCGATTCCACGCAAGCGGCGGTTCTGAGCAGTTCTGACGATTGAAGTTACTGCCTATATTCCAAGTCGCAAAAAAGGAGCGGACTGAATTGTCCGCTCCTTTTTGCTTCCAAGCTGATTGATTTAGCTGCTCATTTCACTGGAGGCAGAAATGCTTGAGAAGCCGCCAAGAACTCCACGTAGGGCAACTCGGTTGCGATCCGCACACGCTCGAAACGTCCTTTCGCACCTCCACTTGCTTTGAACGTCAAGAGGTACTGGTTGCTGAAATGCACAGAGAGTTCATCAAAATAGGGCTTCAGAGTGACAGGAGCGGCAGTGCCAAGGTAAAAGGATTCGGCGCCCGTTTGGTCCGAAAGCTCGGTAAGGTACGACTGCGCTCTGTTGGCGATGAAGAATCCGCGCCCCCGATGCCCAGCATCCGGCGCGTAGATTGTCCAAACGTTGATATTTTGCTTCTGCGCGCGGCTGATCGTGGAATCGAGATCCGGCGGCCTGGTCCAAAAATCCCCGCGAAAATAGTCAATGCCGGAAGAGAACAGGAGTATGGAGCGCCTGTCCGCGGAAGCAGGCCAGCGCTTCATTAGATCCAGAAGGGCGAGATAGGGGCTCGTGAACGCACCTCCACTGCCGACCGGGATGCGCAATGCCTTGGCCGCAAGTTCGTGGTCGCTGGTGAAATCCTGGGCGAGCATAGCGCTGCCATTGCGCGCGTAGGCCACAGAAATGTAGGTGGTGTCAGGCTGTGCAGCGAAAAACGCTTTCAGGTCGTTCCACTCGTTAGCGATGCCGCTGTCCAGCGAGTCGTCGATTAGAACGGCGAGATATAGTCTTCCGCCGTGCTTCCAGTCGGCAATCTGGGTGCGCTCTTTGTTTAGATAAAGCTGGACGTCGTCTTTCGTAACGACCGGTGGGCTGGTATCTTTTTTGCCCACCGCAGTTACCGTCATGGTGACGGTTCCCGGTGCAGCAGCCATGGCGTTTGTAGCAAATAATCCGGATAGCAGGACGAGTGCACCGATCATCCTGGCAAGACGGCTGGATTTTATTCTCTTGATCATTGTTTTTCCTTTTTTACCTTCCTCCTACACTTAGATGCAACAAGCGGTCCCACGGGCGTATTGGGGAAACCGAATTCCAGTTGAGCGCGAGCAAGGCGTTTGCTGTCACAGCTGATGGGAACCATTTGTGTGAAACACGGCGCGGCAATTGCGTAGTATGCTGCTGCGTCTGCAAAGAGGACCGGCGCGGTGAAAAACTATATTGCGGCAATCGACCAAGGCACGACCAGCACGCGATTCATGGTGTTTGACCAGTCGGCGCGTCTCGTCGCAGTAGCGCAAAAAGAGCACGAACAAATTTTCCCAAAGCCGGGTTGGGTGGAGCACGATCCGCTGGAAATCCTGCGCCGCACGGAAGAAGTGATTGCCGAAGCGTTGGAAAAGCGCGGGTTGCGCGCTACGGATCTGGCTGCGATCGGCATCACCAATCAGAGGGAGACCACTGTCCTCTGGGAGCGAAAGACCGGCAAGCCGGTTGCCAATGCGATTGTTTGGCAGGACACGCGCGTTGCAGAAGACGTCGCTCGTTTCGCCAGCAAAGGCGGCCAAGACCGCTTCCGGGCCCAGACCGGGTTGCCGCTGAGCACCTATTTCAGCAGCCTGAAGCTGCGCTGGCTGCTGGAAAATGTTCCGGGCGCGCGGGAAAGAGCGGCCAGTGGCGAGTTGCTTTTCGGAAATATCGATACTTTTCTCCTCTGGAACTTGACCGGAGGCCCTCAAGGCGGCGTGCACGTGACGGACGTGACCAACGCGAGCCGAACGCAGCTCCTGAATTTGATAACACTGGATTGGGACGAAAAGTTGCTCGCGGCGTTTGATATTCCCCGCGCGGTGCTGCCAAAGGTGCGATCAAGCAGCGAAGTCTACGGCGAAGCGAAGCTAAGTGTGGTCGCTGGTGTTCCGATTACAGGAATCCTGGGCGATCAACAGGCGGCGCTGGTCGGCCAGGCCTGTTTTCGTCCGGGCGAGGTCAAGAATACCTACGGCACGGGCTGCTTTCTGCTGATGAACACCGGCGAGCGGCCAGTGTCTTCGACTTTTGGCCTGCTCACGACGGTCGCATATAAATTAGGCGATGGTGCTGCAAACTACGCACTGGAAGGCGGAGTAGCGATTGCAGGAGCGCTGGTGCAATGGCTTCGCGACAATTTGGGGATGATTGAGAAGAGTTCTGACGTGGAGGCGCTGGCGCGAACGGTCAATGACAATGGTGGCGTTTACTTCGTTCCGGCGTTTTCCGGGCTGTATGCGCCTTATTGGAAAGAAAACGCGCGCGGCGTCGCAGCCGGTCTGACGCGCTACGCGAACAAAGGACACATTGCGCGCGCGGTGCTGGAAGCCACGGCATTTCAGACGCGGGAGGTGGTTGAGGCGATGGAGAAAGATTCGCACATCAACCTCGCCAGCCTTCGCGTGGATGGCGGCATGGTGGCGAACGATTTGTTGATGCAATTTCAGGCGGATATTCTGAATCGCGAGGTAGTGCGCCCGGTGATTCAAGAGACGACGGCGCTGGGCGCTGCCTATGCCGCCGGCCTAGCAGTAAAATTCTTTTCCGGGTTGCAGGAGTTGAAAGCCAACTGGGCAGTCGATCGCACTTGGAAGCCGCATTTTGCCGAAATGGAACGCGAGCAATTGTACAAACAATGGAAGAAAGCAGTCACACGGTCGTTTGACTGGATTGAATCCTGACGGAGGCACTCGCCTTATGAACTCGCCGCTGGCCGGTGAATTTTTTGGCACGATGATTCTTATATTGCTCGGGGATGGAGTTGTCGCTGCCGTGCTGCTCAAACGATCGAAAGCAGAGGGCAGCGGCTGGATGGTGATCACAGCCGGTTGGGCCTTCGCTGTGATGGCAGGCGTGTTCACAGCAATCGCTTGCGGGAGCAGCGATGCTCATCTCAATCCAGCGGTGACGATCGGCTTCGCCGTGCGTAACGGAAACTTTGCCAAATTCGCTCCCTACCTTGCCGCGCAGATCCTTGGGGCCATCGTAGGCGCCGCGCTCGTCTGGGTGCACTACCATCCACACTGGAAGGAGACGCCAGACACCGCTGCCAAGCTAGGATGCTTTTGTACGGCGCCTGCGATTCGCAACACCGTGGCCAATTTGTTGAGCGAAATCATTGCGACCTTCGTGCTTGTTTTTGTGGTTGGGGCGATCTTCTCAAAGGCCGTTTCGACGTCTGCTCCCGCGGGAGGACTCGGCCCGTATCTCGCGGGGAGCTTGGTCTGGGGCATCGGTCTGTCGCTAGGCGGACCGACAGGATACGCGATCAACCCAGCAAGAGACCTCGGGCCGCGCATCGCGCACGCTATTCTCCCGATTGCAGGGAAAGGCGGCTCGGATTGGGGCTATGCGCCGATTCCCGTGATTGGGCCGCTGATCGGCGGCGTGCTGGCCGGTGTGCTTCTCCGTGTGCTCGCGATTTTCTAATCATGAGTCTCATGCGTTCGATACTACTGGCAGCATCTCAAAATCAGTGGCTACGCCATCGGGCGGTGAATTACTCGTTTGTCAGGCGCACCGTGTCGCGGTTTATGCCCGGAGAAAAGCTGGACGACGCACTACTCGCTGCGGAGGCGCTGCGAAGCAAAAAGATTGGATCGGTCTTCACGCACCTGGGAGAAAATATCAAGGACCGCGCGGAGGCGCAGCAAGTTGCCGAACACTATCTCGAAGTACTGAAACGCATCAGAGAAAAAGGCCTGCAAGCCGAGATTTCCGTCAAATTGACGCAACTCGGGCTAGACCTCTCGCCGGATCTCTGCTTCGAGCATTTGAACGCCATTATCGAGCGAGCGGAAACAAATTCCATCATCTGGGTGGACATGGAAGCAAGCAACTATGTGGACGCGACGCTGGACCTCTATCGCCGCGCTCTGACAGCGCATCCAAATGTGGGTGTTTGTTTGCAAGCTTATCTGCATCGGACAAAGGACGATCTTGCGAAACTTCTTCCGCTGCGGCCTTCGATACGTTTGGTGAAAGGCGCATACAACGAACCGCCGGAAATCGCGTTTCCACACAAGCAGAATGTCGACGAAAACTATTTTGAGCTTGGGGCGCGGATGCTGCGGGCCAAGAAGGAGAATCGCTGCGTGCGCGCCGCCTTCGGCACACATGATGTGGCGTTGATACGGCGGCTGGCCGATTGTGCATCCGCAGAAGGCTTTGCAAAGAGGGATTTTGAAGTGCAAATGCTCTACGGTATTCAGCGCGCCGAGCAGGAACGCCTCGCCAGCGAGGGCTGCACTTCCATCGTGCTGGTCGCTTACGGCAGCTATTGGTATCCGTGGTTTGTGCGGCGTCTGGCGGAGCGTCCGGCGAATTTATGGTTTATGGTGCGCAACGTTTTCGCGGCGTAGCAGGCATGCTAAGTGTCTGGCAGTGGCAGAAATCATCAAAGCTTAAAGATGGCCAAGCAACCCTTGATTGCAGTGGTGGGCAGTGCCAACGTGGACCTTGCCACGTTCAATGATGTTTTCCCGCGGCCGGGAGAAACCATCTTTGGCAAGAAGTTCGATCTTGGTTTCGGTGGCAAAGGCGCGAATCAGGCGGTTGCGGCGCATCTCTGCGGCGCAAACGTCGGCATGGTGGCAAAAGTCGGGAGCGACATTTTCGGTCCCGCCACGATTAAGAACTTTGAATCGCAAGGGATTGATGCCACTCACGTGCGCGTCGCCGAGGGCGTCTCCAGCGGAGTCGCTCCGATCTTTGTGGATCCGAGCGGCCAAAATCGCATTATCGTCGTGAAGGGCGCGAACGACACGCTTTCACCAGAGGACGTGGATGCTGCCGCGCCCCTGCTCCGCAAAGCAGGCACCATCATTGTGCAGTTTGAGGTCCCGCTAAGAACCGTCTATCACACCGTGAAGTTCGCGAAGGCCAACGGGATTCGTTGTATCGTGAATCCCGCTCCGGCGCAGCCGGTTGACTACAAGGAAGTCGGCACCGCGGATTATTTCATCCCCAATGAGAGCGAAGCCGAAGCAATCACAGGAATGCCGGTTCACTCGATCGATGATGCAAAGAAGTGCGCCGAGTTTCTTCTGCGTCAGGGAATGCGGCGCGTGGTCATTACTCTTGGCGAGCGCGGCTGTTTGGCGGCGGGACCGGACCGGATTGCGATCATTCCGGCATTCCAAATCCAAGCCGTGGACACTACTGGCGCCGGCGACGCTTTCATCGGCAGCCTGGCGGTTTTTCTGAGCGAGGGTTTGCCAGAGGAGGAAGCTCTGCCGCGCGCAAATCTTTATGCTGCTCTGTCCACAACCAAGGTAGGGACACAGAAGTCCTTCTACAGCCGGGCGGAATTCGAGAAGGAGTGGGGCGGAATCGCGGCGGGCGCCTATAAACCGGCTTTGCCGAAGTGCTAAGATAGAGAGTCCTGATTGCTCCATCATTTGCGGTGAACATCTCATGGCCCTGCGCGACAATCCGCGAATCGACAGCCCCTCAAGTCTTGATCGCCCCGTTCTTCGTGTACCGATTTTACCTTCCGATACCGCCATCGCCAATTACGCTGGGCACGATCTCCAGCCTAATCGCGGTGTCCCGCTGAACTTGGATTGGGTGAACGCGGTGCGCGTGAACACCAGCGCGGTCGACCGCCGCGCGCAGACCATCGGAACCCGGCGAACGGTAAAGAAGGAATGGCAAGCGGCTTGGCTCCTGCGCGCCATCACCTGTATGGACTTGACGACGCTCTCCGGAGACGACACGGACGAGCGTGTGCGGCGCTTGTGCGCCAAAGCGCGGCAGCCGCTCCAGCATGAACTCGTCCAGAAGCTTGGCATCGAAAGCCTCGATATCAAGGTCGCGGCTGTCTGCGTTTATCACACGTTCGTCGAAACTGCGCGACGCGCCATCGAGGGCAGCGGCATTCATGTGGCCGCGGTGTCCACGGGGTTCCCTGCCGGTCTTTCTCCATTTGAGGAGCGCGTCGCGGAGATTCGCCGCTCGGTGGAAGCCGGCGCAGACGAAATCGACGTGGTCATCACGCGCGCACACGTCTTCGGCGCGAAATGGCAAGCGCTCTATGATGAGATCGCCGCATTCAAAAACGCTTGTGGGCCCGCGCATCTGAAGGTGATCCTCGGTACCGGTGATTTGATGACTCTGCGCAACGTTGCGCGCGCCAGTTTCGTGGCGATGATGGCCGGAGCGGACTTCATCAAGACGTCCACTGGCAAGGAACCGGTCAATGCGACGCTGCCCGTAAGTCTGGTGATGACGCGTGCCATTCGCGAATACGCCCAGGAAACTGGAATGGCGGTGGGCTTCAAGCCGGCGGGCGGCATTCGCACCGCGAAGCAATCGCTGGAGTGGCTCGCTCTCCTGAAGGAGGAACTCGGCGATTCCTGGCTAAAAGAGGAATTGTTCCGGTTTGGAGCCAGCGGAATGCTGGCGGATATCGAGCGGCAACTGGAACACCATGCGACGGGCCGATATTCGGCGGATTATCGCCATCCGATTGCGTAGGTGTCGGAGTCCTGGTTTGGTGACGAGAGAATTGAGAAGAAGCGAATGAGCATCGTCGAGAAATTCATGACCATGGAGTATGGCCCCGCGCCGGAGGATCCGCGCGAGGCTCTTGCGTGGCTGGACCGCCATGGCCGACGCTTCGGACATTTTATAAACGGTACGTGGCAAGCGCCCGCGGCAGGCACTTATTTCGACACTGCAGATCCTTCCACTGGCGAAAACCTCGCAACCGTGGCACAAGGATCGGTCGCGGACGTTGACAGCGCGGTGAAGGCCGCGCGAGGTGCTTTACCGGGGTGGCAATCCCTCACTCCGCATGCGCGTGCGCGTTACCTTTATGCGCTGGCCCGGCAGGTGCAGAAACACTCGCGCTGGCTGGCGGTTCTTGAAACACTGGACAACGGCAAACCCATTCGCGAAAGCCGCGACATCGACATCCCTCTGGTCGCGCGTCATTTTTATCACCATGCAGGGTGGGCGCAGTTGCTTGAGCAGGAATTTCCGGGGTACACCGCCTGCGGTGTCGTGGGACAAATCATCCCGTGGAATTTTCCTTTGCTCATGGTGGCGTGGAAGATTGCGCCCGCGCTCGCCACCGGGAATACCGTCGTGCTTAAGCCCGCGGAATTCACGCCCCTGACGGCGCTCGCTTTTGCGCATATCTGCCAGGAGGTCGGCCTCCCTGCCGGCGTCGTAAACATCGTCACCGGCGACGGGTCGACGGGCGAAGCTTTGGTGAGGCATCCCGACATCGACAAGATCGCGTTCACCGGTTCTACAGAAGTGGGCCGCGCGATTCGCAAGGCGACGGCGCAGAGTCGCAAGAAGCTTTCGCTCGAACTTGGCGGGAAGTCCCCTTTCATTATTTTTGAAGACGCCGACCTGGACAGCGCTGTGGAAGGCCTAGTCGACGGCATCTGGTTCAACCAGGGACAGGTTTGCTGTGCCGGTTCGCGGCTGCTGATGCAGGAGAGTATCGCGGAAAAGCTGATCGGCAAGATTCAGGACCGCATGAACACGCTGCGAATCGGTTCTCCTCTCGATAAAGCCATCGACATTGGCGCCATTGTCGCGCGTGTGCAGCTCGATCGTATCCAGCGGATGGTCGATCAAGGCGTGGCAGAAGGCGCGACCTGTTGGCAGCCCTCCATTCCTGTACCTTCGCGGGGTTTGTACTTTCCGCCGACGCTGCTAAGCAACGTTCATCCAACTTCGGTCGTGGCGCAGCAGGAAATTTTCGGACCAGTACTTGCGGCGATGACCTTCCGCACTCCGCGCGAGGCTGTGGAACTCGCCAACAATACGGTGTATGGCCTGGCCGCCTGCGTGTGGAGCGAGAGCATCAATGTTTCGCTGCACGTTGCGGCGCAGCTCAAGGCAGGCGTGGTTTGGGTAAACTGCACGAATCTCTTTGACGCTGCCTGCGGCTTCGGAGGCTATCGCGAAAGCGGTTTCGGACGCGAAGGCGGACGCGAAGGTCTGCTTGAGTATCTCGAGCCCGCGTGGTTCAAGCACGCGCCGCCTCTTCGCCTAAACCCGCTCGCCATAGATCAGCCGCCCGAGCGGCCGGTGGATTTCGCGGCTCCCGCAATCGATCGCACCGTGAAGCTTTACATCGGCGGCAAGCAAGCGCGGCCGGATTCGGGCTACAGCATGAAGGTCCACGCTGCGGACGGACGCTTGCTTGGAGAAGCACCGCTCGGCAACCGCAAGGACATACGCAACGCCGTCGAAGCCGCGCGCAAAGCGGAAGGCTGGAGCAAAGCGACGGCGCACAATCGCGCGCAGGTGCTCTACTACATTGCAGAGAATCTTTCACAGCGGCGCGAAGAGGTCGCCACTCGCTTGTCCGACGTGACCGGGAAGAAGCAAGCGGAGACCGAAGTCAGCCTGGGCATCGAGCGCATCTTTTCCTACGCTGCATGGGCCGATAAGTACGATGGCGCGGTGCATAATCCGCCGTTCCGCAACGTTACTCTGGCGATGAAAGAACCGGTCGGCACGGTAGGCGTGATCTGTCCCGCTGACGCGCCCTTGCTGGGATTCCTTTCTCTCGTGATGCCGGCCATTGCGACGGGCAACACGGTCATCGCCATCCCTTCGGAGAAGTATCCGCTGATTGCCGGCGATCTCTATCAGGTTTTCGAAACCAGCGATTTGCCGGAAGGCGTCGTGAACATCGTCACCGGCCGCGCCGCGGAACTGATGAAGACGCTCGCGGAACACGACGACGTCGACGCGATCTGGTGCTTTGCGGATGAGGCCAGCGCCGCGGCGGTGAAAACTCTTTCGCTCGGCAACTTGAAGCAGGTTTTCACCAACGAAGGCCGCGCTGTTGATTGGTTCGACGTGAAGCAAGGCGAAGGACGCTGGTTCCTCGACCACTGCGTCCAGGTGAAAAACATCTGGGTTCCCTACGGCGAGTAGACTTCGAGTGAAATAAGATTGCGAATCCGACTGTTTCTACCGAAGAACAATTGAAAACAACACTGTCACCCGGGCGACCATACATGGTGTGAGATAGAGTCCCCTGCTGCCTTAGGAACAACTCGCAGCGATCAAGCTGAGGTGATCCAATGAAACTGTCAATCGTTCATCGACAATCGGTCACCTCGATTGGTGTTCTAGGCCTTCTGATGAGTTCGCTCAATTACGCCATGCCGGCCGAGGATACAACGTCAGCCTCACAGCGCTTGCTTGTGACGGTTGACGGCGCGACGGGTGACTATGCCATCGGACAATCCGGCGCAGCTTCGGACGTATTTACTGCAACTGTCGCAGCTAAGGTAGGCGGGCAATGGCTTCACGCGCGCGATTATCCGAACCATTTGATCACAGAGTCCGCCGCAAACGACGACTTGGGAATGGCTCATGAATGGACGGTGAGGCACTCAGGACTAGCAGGCGCTCCAGAGCTGATTTGTACACTGCATTCTTATGCGGACAAACCATTTGGCGACATCCAAGTTCGCGTCGTCGATAACGCTGGCCGGACAATCCATATCGAGGCCATTCGTCCAATCGAAGCGAGGCAAGGCAAGATTCTCGATTTGGGCGGGCCGGTTGCTTTAGATCGGGTTCTTTCTGACAGCTTTAGCGAGGACCGCCCTGCCCTGAAAATACGTGACCTTGGAGATGGGGAAGGCGTTCATCGCGGAGTCGGCAGCCAGCTTTTGTACAATCGGCGGAGTAAAGTGAGTTTTTTTGTCGGGGCACTCACTTCCAATCGCTTTCTGACCGTGGCCCGTCTTCACGTCGGGGGCCCATTGAACGCCCCGCAAATCCAGGCATTTGAGGTTGACTCTACTGGCACCACCGAACTGACTAAAGAGAACTCCCTGAAACAATCGCCGCCCGAAGATCCAATGGAACTGAGTATTGTTCTTGCGCCGGGTGCAGTTTTGGATTCCGAGAAGCTCTTTTTCGGCGTGAGCGGCGACTACCATTCTCAACTGGAAACGTATGGTTCACTCATTCGCGTGCTCCATCACGCGAGGACTTGGTCTCCCTCCCCGATGGGCTGGTGGAGCTGGACGGCTTATTATTTCGGCCTCAACGAGGGGACCGCACTAACGAACGCTCACTGGCTGGCTCAACATTTGAAGTCTGTGGGATACCGGTTCTTCCACATTGACGAGGGGTATCAGTACGCCCGAGGCGAATATGCTACTCCAGATTCCGCACTTTTCGCGAATGGCATGGCCGCGCTGGAGCGAAGGATTCGGAGCGAAGGGTTGATTCCTGGCGTTTGGACCGCGCCATTCCAGGTTGCCGACCGGTCTTGGGTCTACGAGAATCACCGCGACTGGCTGGTGCGCAACACAAAAGGCGAGCCGATCCGCATCGGGCAGGTTGGTGGCAAGGACCGGTTATTTGTCCTCGATACGACGAATCCCGGAGCTCAGGAGTATTTGCGCAAGACCTACTCGACGCTGGTAAACGAATGGGACATCGGATATATCAAATTGGATTTCATGGAAGATACGGCCGTCGAGGGTCTCTATTACCGGCCCAATACTACAGCACTCGAAGCTCAAAAAATTGGTTTAGAAATCATTCGGCAAGCCGTCGGAGAGCAAGTGCTCCTAGACAAGGACGGCAGCCCGATGCTCAATCCTGTCGGTATCGTTGACACCGGGCGCATTTCTCTCGACACCGGCCACACTTTCGAGGCAACGAGAGATGCCGCTCCTGGAGTAGCAGCAAGATACTATATGAACCGCAATTTCTTTGTCAGCGATCCCGATGCTTTTTGCGTTTCCACGCAGATTGTGATGGATCAGCCCTGGCATGGCGGCAAAGTTCCCCTCACTCTTGACGAGGCCAAAGCGTCCATCGCTCTTTCCGCAGTTTCAGGCGGAATGTACGAAATCGGTGACGATCTCCCTACTCTCGGAGGAGAACCGCAACGCCTGGCGTTGGTTCAGAATCAAGACCTGATCGAGGTGATTAAATTGGGCAGGGCCTCGAAACCGCTCGACCTCATGAGTTATTCGACCGAGGATAGCCAGCCCAGCATTTTTTGGCTTGAGGAGGACCATCGCCAGGGCATGCTGACGATGTTCAATTGGACTGACCAAAATCACTCGCGTTCCATAGAGTTCTCCAGCCTGGGCTTGCCTGCTTCAGGTCGGTACACAGTCTCGGATGTCTTCGATGGCAAAGCCGTAGCAACTCCGAATCCGAACCCTGTGGTTGTGCCCCTGCCTCCTCATTCAGCTCGCGTACTCAAGATCGTAAACACGGGTGTTCCCGCGCGGCCGCCGGTTATCAAGGTTGACCATATGCCAAGCGTGGGAACAGGAGCGGTCGCGACCTTTCGTGCTCAGCCAGCAACTCCCAGCGACGCCGTCGTTACCTGTAGTTGGAATTTTGGGGACGGTGTCACTCTGGAGGGCACAGAAGTTTCTCATGCTTATACAAAACCTGGAACGTATCAAGTGGTGGTAACTGCAGCCGGTCTAGGCGGGCTCTCGACAGAAGAGCACTTCAGCCTCACGGTAGTCGGTTCAGTGTCGACGAGGTTTGCCCCTGGGGAAAAGCAGCGTTATCAGCCACCCAAGTAAGCGCGACCGTGATGTAACGTTTTCCGCTCGCGCTGCTGGGCTATGCCCCCCCTGGATGGTTGAGAATCGCTTCAGTCTTTCTATCCCAATAAATCTTCTTCCCGGACCAATAGGCGCGTGCGGCCATCATGCAGGCTACGGAGTGCGAAAACCCGTTGTGCACGGTGGCGTTCGGCTGCGTCCGGCTGCGCAAACAATCCAGCCAGTTGATCATGTGAGACGGATCTTCGTCGCCTATTCCCATTGGGGGAAGCGTTTTATCGCCGGGTAAAAGGATGTCTTTAACGGCGCGCTGCTTGTCGACATCGGTGTCATCTTCATGATTTCCTTTCTCTTCCACCATTTGCCAGCGCGGGCTGCCTTCGCCACCGTGATTGATCATTGTGGCTTTCTTTCCCATGATGCGCGTGAAACTGGGCGCATCATTGCCGAAGCTCGTGGCATAGCTCACCAGAAAACCTTTTGGATAGGTGAATAGGGCATGGAACGTATCGGGATTCTCCCGGCCGTCATGCCAGGCAAAAATGCCGCCATTTGTTACGACCGACTGTGGAAAGCTCTCGTCCATGAAGTAATGACAGAGGTCAATGCCATGGCTCATCCATTGATCAGAGATGCCGCTGGAAAATTCCTTGTAGAGACGAAATTCAAAGTAAAGCTGAGGATCAAACAGGCGGCGCGGCTTGTTCATAAGCCAGGCGCGCCAGTCCGTATCCTGTTCGCGAATCATCTTCACTTCGGGACGACCGCGCCAGCGAGGCCCATGATAGTTCCATTCAATTTCGTACTTGGTGACTTCGCCGAGGACACCGGAGCGCATCAAATCGCGCACGGCAATCTGGTACGGTTCACTGCGGTGCTGCGTGCCAATCTGAACGATGAGATTCCGGGCAACGACTGCATCACGCGCCGCCTTGACCTCTTCGAGAACATTGCCCATGGGTTTTTCGCAGTACGCATCTTTACCTGCTTCGGCTGTCATTTTCAGGAGAGGTGAATGCGAGTGCTCGGGAGTGGAAATCATAACCGCGTCCACATCCTTAAGGGCCAGCAACTCTTGGGGATGCTGGAACACACGGGGCGCCCTGCCGTAATACTTTTGGTTGGCGGCAACCGATTGCTCGCGATTGTGGGCCCATAAGTCGCAGACCGCCGTCACTTCCACGCTTTTCTTGTCTTTGAGTACCGCGACTATGCCATCGAGCTCTCTGCCGCGATTGCCAATACCGATGTGCCCGAGTGAAATCCGGTCATTTGCTCCGGCAATACGCGCATATGACAACGCCGTAGTGCTCAATGTCGCGCCTCCGGCAGCCACAACCGCGCCCTTCTGCAAGAACTCCCTTCGGTTGATCTTGCTGTCTGGTCTGTCCATCGGTTTCTCCTCGGGATTTGAAGTTGTCGCAGAGCTCAGTCTTCTAACTCGTGATTCTACAGCCATTTGCAATACCGACCGAATGTACTCAATTGATGTCAGATGGCGTACCGGAAATGATAACCGCACAGCAAAGAACCACAAAGCAACCGCGCCCGGCAGTCGATTGCCGTGAATGTCAAATCCATTGTTATCGCCGCAGGCTGTGATATAAAACTCTTTCCATGAAGCGGGTACAAAGCACTTGTATGTCCGCGGCCACGGAGAGAATACCAGCATGATTGTTAGAGTTTTTGAAGACAAACTCTCTCTCAGCAAAGCTGCCGCTGAGCGAGCGTCCGCCGCAGTGCGCGGTGCGATCCACGATCGCGGCTGCGCTCGAATCATTACCGCAACGGGAACGTCCCAGTTGGATTTTCTGGACGCGTTGACCAACGCGAAAAACATCGACTGGAAGAAAGTCGAGATGTTTCACCTCGATGAGTACATCGGGCTGCCTGTGACTCATCCCGCCAGCTTTCGCAAATACCTACTGGAGCGTTTGATTCACAAGGTGGGGATTGCAAAGTATCATTTGCTTGAGGGCGACAGTGATCCTGCTGAAGTTGTCTGCCGCGTTGGCAACGCTCTGCGATCAGCGCCCGTAGATGTTGCTTTCGTTGGCATCGGTGAGAACGGCCATCTGGCGTTTAATGATCCCCCGGCAGATCTCCAAACAGAGGAGCCGTACCTCATCGTCGAACTCGATGAAGCTTGCCTGCGCCAGCAGGTAGGAGAGGGTTGGTTTGCAAATATTTCGGAAGTCCCTCGCCGAGCCATCTCCATGTCGGTAAGACAGATTCTGAAGGCAAAGGAAATTATTTGCGTCGTTCCTGACGCGCGGAAAGCTCCAGCAGTCAAGTTATGTTTCGATGGAGAGGTCAGTCCAATGGCGCCCGCTTCCATTTTGCGGACGCATCCAGCGGCTACGATTTATCTAGACCGGGAGTCCGCCAGTTTGCTTAGTGCTGGGGCGCTCATTGCGCTTGCCGCGCCCGCCTGATGTGTGACCGCATGACTTCCCCGAGGACGTTACTCACGTTGGCTTGCACAGGATTTCTGTGGCGATAGCCGGGCAAATAAATTCGGCCGAGCCTCGCTCGATTCCCTCCTTGCGCTGGTGGATTGGCGGAATTCTTTTCGCCTCGACAGTGATCAATTACGTTGACCGCCAAACGCTTTCCATTCTTGCGCCTTATTTGAAACAGGACTATCACTGGACCAACGTCGACTACGCCAATATCGCGATCGCCTTTCGCATCGCTTATTCCCTTGGACAAACTGTGTGCGGGCGACTAATGGATCGCGTCGGAACGCGGCGCGGACTGACCATCAGTGTGACTTGGTATTCGATCGTCTCCCTTATGACTTCGCTCGCGAATGGCTTTTCGAGTTTTGCTGTATTTCGTTTTCTGCTCGGGGCAGGCGAATCCGCCAACTGGCCAGGTGCGAGCAAGGCTGTTTCGGAATGGTTTCCTAAACGCGAGCGCGGACTAGCGGCTGCGTTCTACGACAGTGGCTCATCTGTCGGGGGCGCGATTGCGCCTTTCCTGATCTTACCGGTGTACTTCCGCTGGGGATGGCGCGTCGCGTTTGTCATCCCGGGTTTGCTCGGATTCTTGTGGCTGATCGCTTGGCGCCGGCTGTATCACCTTCCTCAAGATCACCCGCGCATTAGCGATGCCGAGCGAAACATGATTCTTGCGGAGACTCTGGAGACACAAACTGCGGGAAAGCCGCGGTTGCGATGGCGCGACCTTTTGAAGCTACCCCAAACTTGGGGAACGATCATTTCCAAAGGCCTTACCGATCCCGTTTGGTTCTTTGTCACGGATTGGTTTCCCATTTATCTGGTCGCAAAAGGCATATCCCTCAAGAGCGGCCTGCTGGCTGTCTGGGTTCCCTTTCTCGCCGCGGACTTGGGCAATTTTTTTGGCGGCGGCGTTTCTGGCTACTTAATTCGGCGTGGCTGGTCGCTCGGCGCCGCACGTAAGGCGATGGTCGTTTTTGGCGGAGTAGGTGTGCTGCTTCTCATCCCGACAATTTTCACCGTAAATCTGTACCTCATCACGATGTTGTTCGGGCTTGCCACGTTTTCCTACGCATCCTTTTCTACGATTGCAAACGTGCTGCCCACGGACCTCTATACCAGCGATTCCGTCGCTTCGGTAAGCGGCCTAAGCGGAACCGGCGCAGGAATCGGCACTATCATCGCATTCGAGTTAATCGGGCACTTTTCCGATGCGCACCAGGCATCGGGAACTCATACTTTCGACCCAATCGTGATTGTCGCCGGACTAATACCGTTCATTGGGATGATCCTGGTGCTGCTGCTCGTGCGCAATACCCGTGCGACCGATCAGGGGTTGGTGCGACGCATATGAACTGCCTGCAACCGCCTGGCTCATGTCTCTACGCCCTCACGTGGCGCTGGAGAAATTCTGCGCGGTGCGCGCGATCTCGAAAAGCTTCCGTCCCGCCGGCGCGGGTCGTAGAGAGGCCGGCACTCACGCTGCCGAATTCAAGGCAATCTTGAAGGCCTGCTCTGCGAATGAATTTGTGCAGGAAGCCTGCGTTAAAACTGTCTCCTGCCCCAACAGCATCGACGGGTTGAACGGAGAGTGAAGCAGCACGAAAGCGCTCTTTCCCGCGTTTGGCGAGTACGCCTTGCGCACCGCACTTGATGACAATGACGGGAACGAGATGCGCCAAGATATCGAGCGCAGTATCAATGTCTCCCGTGCCCGCGACTTTGCAAGCTTCGTGCTCGTTCGGCAGAAAAACATCGACGCTTTTGAGCACGGCCTTGACGTCATCGGCCCAAAGATTATCCGGGTCATCGTTGGTATCGAGTGACGTTGTAAGGCCAGCCTGTTTCATTTGAAAAAAAAGCTCAGGCAGTTTGGGACGGAGCGCGCGTAACAGAAAAAAGGAGGAAAGGTGGAAGTGCGCCGCGTCCCGCAGATAGTCCAAGTCAAGATGCGTTTGGTCCAAATCAAAAGTCGTGCCCGGATAAGTCAGAATATGCCGCTTCTCGGCGATAGGAAGGATCACAGTTACGCCGGTAGTCTTGCTCGGAAGGCGTTTCACACCCGAAACGTCAACTCCGCCCTCCGACAAACGCTCCACACAAAACTTCCCGAGCGGATCGTCTCCGATACAAGAGGTGAACCCAACACGGCTACCGAGGAGAGAAATATTGTGCGCAAAGATTGCGGAAGAGCTGCCGAGCGTCATCGCAAAATCGCTTGCCAGGTGCTCTCTTTCGGGTTCAAGCCCTGAGGGAAGACCGTAGAGGATCAAATCGCAATTAAGTTCGCCAAGAACACTGATATCAAAACGCTTCACCGCGCGGTCTCCTTAGACTTGCAACCGTTCCATGTGGACGCCTTCCTCAAAGTGTGAAACATCTTCCCGCACAATGCGGCCGGGGAGCCCGGCCAGGCAATTCGACGCTCCGCAAGCAACGGCGAGCGCCAAGCTTCGGTCAAATGGGAGATCAGTTGCTGCAGCAAAGGCTAATCCAGCCAGCGCGGAATCACCACACCCAACTGTGGACTTTCCCTGCACAGGAGTGGTCCAGGCGTGAATTGCCAACTGATCTTGTTTCCGCATACCGACGATGCCGCGATCGCCGAGGCTGACAGCGGCGGAGTTCGCGCCCATGTCGAGCAACTTGCGTGCAGCTTGCGCCGCCGAAATGGGATCCTTTATGACAACCTGCGTGACAGACTCCGCTTCCTCCCGATTAATCTTGACCAGGTCTGGTCCCGCGGCCAACGCTTTGGAGAGTGGTAAGCCACTGGAATCGACAAACGCCAGACAGTTCGCTGATCGTGCTGAGCTGACGATTGCCGCGTAAGCTTCGGTTGGAACGCCGGGAGGCAGGCTTCCAGAGATCACCACGATTTTCTTGCTGACTGCAATTTGAAAGGCGCTGGCACACACTTGCTGAAATTCTGACCATTCGGACTGAGTAATCGTTCCTCCCGGCTCAAGAACCTCTGTGACTTCTCCACCGCTGTCCAAGATTTCCAGGTTGACGCGCGATGCATCGCAAGTGGACACCGGCACCATCTCTATCTCCAAAAGTCGAAGTCCCGCAAGCAACTCACTGCCCGTGACGCCACCGGAGAAACCAATCCAGGTCGGAGTCGCGCCCAAGCCCTTGAGTGCCATGGCAACGTGAGCAGCCTTGCCTCCCGGGGTTCGACACACTTCCACGGCGCGATTGACGCGGCCTGGAATGAATCCCTTCACCGTCAGCCGCGTGTCGATCGCGGGATTCAAGCTCACGCAAAAAAATGCGACTGCGCGTTGATTGGGCTGGGCAGCTGGATTATTCATCTGCGGGATAGTTTTCCAACCACGGCGTGGCAGCTTTCAGGCTTTCGTTGATACTTCGCATGTTTTGCGCGCCTTTGGTCTCTAGCCATTCCCGAAGCGCATCCGCTCCTCCGCGGACGAACACGCCCACGCCATCCTTCCACGTTGCGCGTCCACAGAGTACCCCGCAAAAATGGACGCCCGCTTCCGAGGCCAGTGCGAGGGCCTCATTGAACGCGCGATTGCTAACTCCAGCAGAGAGAAACAGGAACGGCTTGTCAGTTGCCGCCGCGGCATTTCGAAAAAGCTCTAGAGCTTCGGCGCGTGTATGCACGGACACACCCGAAGAATCCGAAGAACCTTCGACATAGGCCATAGTTACAGGCACACCAACTTTCAAAACATCCACGCAATAGTGAGGCTTTGAGAATTCTTGCATTGCACTGACGAGAATAGCCGGCTTGCAGCGCGCAAATTGAGGACTTTTTTCGTCCAGTCCGTCCTGGTATGGAACAATTTCCAGGAAGAAGGGCACGTCATAGCCGGCGCATTCCGAGCCGACACGTTCGACCCACACATGTTTGCGCTCCTGTATTTCACGTGGGTCGGACAAGGCGTAGTAGAGAAGAACCTTTACGCACTGCGCGCCCGCATCGACCAATCTACGCACGGACCAGTTCTCAAGAAGCCGAGGAAGGCGGGAAGGAACGGCAGGATCATACCCACTAACTTCATAGGCCATCAGCAAGCCGGCGGACGGAGCGCGCTGGCTGGCAGCATGCAAGCCGTACTCCGGTTCGAGTAGCACCGCGCTCGCATGCGGGGAGAGCACGCGAACGACAATGGATTTGAATTCCTCAAGCTGGTCCCGTGGAACTGAACTCTTTTCAATCTTCAATTCGGCGGAGAAAAGACGACGCAAGGCGTCGCGTTGGTCAATCGCAAGAGCGCCAATGACGCCGCGAGAATCCGAGACACCTTCGAGCCTTTCCCGCTTGCCGGACGACAGCCTCACCCCAATCCTCCGCTGCAAGGGGCGATTACGATCGAGTATGCGGAATCCACAGGCATATCTTCTATCGCCTATTTCATCACCTAGACGACGCCAAAGTGCCAAGAATCTGCACGGCAAGCATAGTCCCAGATAAAAAAGGGGCGAATCCTGGCGCCGCCCCTCTTTCCGCTGTCAATTATTTTCCGCGCTCGCGTTAGAACGTGATCCGCAGCCTCAATCGCACGGTACGCCGGCTATCGACGCCCTCCTGCGAGAAAGTCTGGCGGGGATTTGCGAAATCCGGATTAGGAACAACGGGATCGACAGTTGAGGGCCGCAGTTTCAATGTGGCCGGATCTACCTCGACGCTGAAGCTGCCGAGGTTGGAGAAGGTGTCTCCGCCATCGTGATTCGGCGCTCGCAGTGGGTGATTGAAAACATTGTTAAAGTCTGCCCCAAGGGTGGCGTTGACTCGCTCGCCGAATCTAAAGTCTTTGTGCAAACCAAGATTCACTCCCCAGGCACCGGGTCCCCACAACAGGTTTCGTTTGGCGACCTGGGGATTATCAAACACGTCAGCGCCCATTGGTGGAAGTCCAAATGCTGCAGGATCGTAGAGCTGATCTCCAACATGGTGCTTGTAGTTCCCAACGACCACAGGCCTGTAGCCCCCCTCAAAGTCTCCAACAGCATCCACCGAGCTTGTGGCGATATTTCCTGGGCCAATGTAGTGGTCACTGTTGAAACAATTATCGCAGGTCCAAAACGGTGTGAATCCGGTGCCGCTCTTGGCAAACATCTGAAAAGTTGTCTGCCAGCCCCCGATCACAGTGTCGGCCCACCTTGAAAGAGAGCTGCCGACCTTTCTGCCTCGCCCCACTGGCAAGTCATATACTCCGTAGAGAACGAACCGATGGCGAGATACCCACCCATCTTGGCCGTAATCGTGTTCAGGATTGAACGGATTGTAAGCCACGCCGCCAAGACTGGATTCGCCAACATCCAAGCCGGTAGATTTCTGGTCCAGATAGGTGTAAGACGCATTAAACATTAATCCGCTGCCGTAGCGACGCGCGACCTGCGTCTGGAAGGCGTTCGCCTGGCTGCGGCCAAAGTTTCCAAAACTCAGCAAGAAGTCTCCCAGCGCGGGATAGGGAAGCGCTGCAGTTTGCGCGGGCGTCGGTTCGCAGTCTCCAGCGTCAGTATCGCAAGGGGTGACTCCGTCGCCAGTGGTGGTGTTCCAACCAACATCACTGGGTCTGAGTTCGTTCAGGTCTGTGCCCGCAATCAGCCCATGCGCAGTGGTGCCGAGGTAAGAAAAACGTATGGAAGTTTTTAGCCCGAGTTCACGTTCGAAGGTCGCGTTGTACTGTTGAATGAGAGGTTGGTGAAGTCCAACGGGTACGGCATTGAATGAGAGAAGGCCAGCCAGGTTATTAACGTCGCCGCCGGTCAGGGGAGTCGGCCAAGGCTGGAGCTGCTGTGGGTTTATGCCCAGATTCGACTTCGTAAGCGCCTGATTGAAGGCATTGGTTGAAAGCGGGTCCCGAATCCCCTGGGCAGCCGCAGTTGGGAAATAGATCCCGTATCCGCCGCGCACGACGGACTTCTCCCCCAGGCCCAGGGCAACGCCGATGCGGGGCGCAACATTATTCTTGTCGGTCCGTACCAGACCTCGACCGATACCAAGCCCTGATTGGGCGGCAGTGATCACTGGCAATGTCGTAGCTATCCGGGGATCCAGGAATTGAGTAGTCTTGTCGGAAGCAATAATAAAACGCCCAGTGTTGTTGCCGAAGGTCGGATCGAAATTTAGCATGATATCGTTCTTGTCAACAAATGGCGAAACCAGCTCATAGCGCACGCCGAGATTGACAGTCAACCTGGGGGTAACCTTCCAATCGTCCTGGAAGAAGTAACCCTGCTCCCAGTTGTGTACGTCCATGGGGGGCCGGGGCTGCGCGATGTAAGTGACTCTAGTGGGTGCCAGCCCGAGTAGAAAGTGTGCGAACGGGTTGGTTGGCGCCCCACTGACGGTATACGTCATCGTTCCGCGCGGATTCCCGCGGGCAGTCGCAAAGCCATCCTGCCCTACATTGCGCACAAAATCCGCGCCCATTTTCAGGTTGTGTTTTTTGAACACCCAGGTAAGCGTGTCTCCAAAAGTCGCCAGATACTGGCTTAACAGCCGTTCAGTGGTGCGATTGCCGCTTCGGTCAAAGGGGGTGTAAGTAGAGCCGAAATTGATTACAGGGTGTCCGTGCGTGCTTAGCTGTGCCTGGCCTACGACTGCCCCATACGCATCTATGGCATTTGAAGCAAACCCGATGCTAGAAAGGAATCCCGCCAGAGTGGTGTTGCTGTGTCGAAAGCTGTATTCCCGATTGAATCCGCCGCGCGCCTCATTGATCAGATTGTTGTGAATCGTGCGCACATAGGAGCCCGAAACGGTATTATTTCGGCGGTCGTTCTGAACCAGGCCGAGTCCTGTGAAGGGGTTCCTGACCGGCGACGTGGCACCGACGAAACCGGAGACGTTGTAAACTCCATAAACGTGATCTTTGTCTGTGAAATCGTGATCCACCCGGAGTGTTCCGAGATCACGAGTTGACCTGCCCGGAAGCAGCGTCTGAAATAGGTTCGCAATCCGGCCGTTCGCTAAATTGATCGGCACCAATGGGCTTATCTTGGGAAAGTAAGTACTAATGAGCTGTTGCACATTGGGGTCCAACAGGCGCGCAGGTATGGTCACAAACTTCTGCCCCAAGCCCAGATAGGTGTCTGCCAATACTTCAGCCGGCGTCAGAGTTACACTGGCAGGCACGTCCGGGAGGAGCTTTGCGGGATTGGCTGCGGCAGGATTTATGGCCGGCGAGAAGTCGCCGACCCAAAATGCTGGATGGGGCAACCTTTGGTCCGAAATGGGTACAGAGGCCCTCGAGTAGTTTCGTTCATAGGCCACAAAGAACCAGGTCTTCTTGATGCCGAGAATCGGTCCTCCCAGGGATCCACCAATATCGTTGAGATTGAAATACGGAGTGGGATATTTGCTGACGCCTGGGGTCGGCACAAAATCCGCAATACCCTGTTTGTCTTGTATCTGCAAGGCCGCCAGGGCCGAGTTCTTGTTGTTGTAAAAAGCCGAGCCGTGAAACTGCGATTCGCCTCGCTTGGTGGTGATGCGAATATTGCCAATTCCCGCGTATTCAGCGCTGAAATCAGTGGAGAGAACATTGAGTTCGCCGACGGCCTCCAGCGAAGGCTCACTGGTGGTGGGCGAACCGAAAATCGTGTTGGTGGAGCGCTGGCCGTCGATTGTAAAATTGGCCCCGTAACTCTGGAAACCCAGGAACTTAAATTCGCCATCACTAACGCCCTGCGTAATGTTAGGGTTCAAGTAAAGGAATGAATACACGTCGCGACTGTCGCGGGGAAGCTCAATAATTTCCTGGTTAGAAATTGCGGTGCTGATGGTTTGGTTTTCCGTATTGATGGCTGGCGCCTCCATCGTGACGACTACGCTCTCCTGCGCCGCAGACACCTTTAGTACGGCATCGACGCTCGCCGTGTCACTGCCGTTCAAGACGATATCCGTGGTTTCTTTCTTGCTCATTCCAGCGGCTGTGATTGTCACCCTATACGTGCCGGGTTTCAGCCCGAACATTTCGTAATTGCCCTGAGAATTCGTTTTTGTTTCCCGTACCGTGTTCGTAAGGGCGTCGGTAACCGTCACCGCGGCGCTTGGAATGACAGCCCCCGTGGAGTCTGTCACCGTTCCCCGAATCGTTCCTAGATCCGTTCCCTGGCCGAATACTGCCGTGGACACGCAAAATAGAAGTGCCAAGCAAATAACACAGGCAACCGCAACTCTGTACCTCAAGGCGAACCTCCCCTACAAAGTAATCTAGGAGGAACGATGTACCATAATAGAAAAGCAAACGCAACAACAAACAAAGCACGAACGACACAAAGAGAAAGAATACGAAAGTATTCGCGTGCGCTATGCTTTCGTCATTTGACCCGAATTGAAGTGACGCCCTATACTTTCCCATACGGAAACGGTGCATGACCCCCAAACCTCGTCTGCTAACAGAACAGCGGCGCCGGAGTGTGCTGGACCTCGTTGACCAAGAGGGCCAAGTAACCGTCGCCGATATGGTTAACCGATTCTCAATATCTGCCGTCACGGTCCGCAATGACCTCGACGCTCTCGCTTCCATAGGCGCAGTGGTGCGCTCGCACGGCGGCGCAGTAAGGCGCCTGGAAGCCACACAGGATTACCCGCTCCGTACCAAAGAAACTCTTCACCGGGATGAAAAAATTAGGATCGGAAGAGCCGCGGCCGAGTTAGTGCAGCCGGGCGAAACCATCATTCTCGATTCAGGAACGACTACAGCAGAGGTCGCCCGGAATCTGAAAAGGATGAAAGTTCAATCGCTTACGGTAATTACAAACGCCCTGAACATAGCGGTCGAACTTGCGGATGCCCCCGGTATTTCCTTAATTATGATCGGCGGGCTGTTGCGTCCGGTTTCTTGCTCCTTCGTCGGACCGCAGGCGGAAGCCATGATGAACGAGTTCCACGCTGACCGCCTTTTTCTCGCGGTCGATGGTTTCGATCTCGAGAATGGCCCTTCGACTCCGGACGTGCTCGAAGCGCAACTCAACAACGTGATGATTCGCTCTGCAAAAGAGGTCAACGTTGTCACGGATTTCAGCAAACTCGGTCGCAGGAGCGTTTCAAAGATTGGCCCATTCGACAGAATCCGCCGTCTGATCACGGATAACCGTGCCACGCAAGATTTCACGGAAGCCCTTCGCAAGAAGGGCATTCAAGTTATCGAGGTGTAGCACCCTCCAGTGCCATGCGGCTGAAGTGATAAGACATTCGGTGGTCGGGCAGGAGCAAGGATTCGCGAAGGGATGCCTTGCCTTCGACGTCGCGCCCAAGCGCTATCTGCAACACCCCGACGGAATAGATCCACCAACCCTGGTAGCCGCTGGTTTGTGCGTTGGACTCCGCTCGTGACAAGGCTGAGGAGAGACGCTCCCGCCACAGAGCTGCATCGTAACCGCTCAGCTTCTTAGCCGCGGCCCACTCCCATACGACGTCCGAAGAGTCGGTCCCTTCCGCAGAAGACCGATACTTGCGATCTGCCTCTTCTTTCTTGCCGCAAGCGTAAAACGTTTCACCGAGCAGGTAGTTTGTTCTGGCGGAATTTAGCAATGGCTCTAATCCGTCTTGCGTAAACGGCAGGCTCGGTACAGGTGAACCAAGTGTTCTCGCGATCGCCAGAGCTTCTTCGCAGTGGTGCTCTCGAGCCAATCCGATGGCTTGCTGCAACTTTACTTCCACCCACACCTGGCGAACGTTTGTTCCGCCTTCCTCGCTGCTGAAGAAGCGATTGTGGAACAAATCAATCGCGCCCTTGTAGTTCCCGTCCTCCGTGCGGTTCAAAGCCAATTCATAAACCAAACTAGTGGGCATGTGGTCTGGGTCCGCGTAAAGCTCAAGTGCCTTCACTCGCTCCATTGCGGGCCTTCCCAGAACGGCCATCGTCGCAACGGTGCCGGAATAGTTCACGGCGTTCAATGGATCATTTTTCATTCCTTCGGCGAATACATTCAGGGCATTCGCAAAATCCCGCTTCCTATGCAGCAGAGCTAGTCCGAGACTGGCTTCCAACACCGGTATTCCGGGATTGAGCCTTCGCGCTTGTTGCCATTCCGTGATGGCCTCTTCCGTCTTTTCGCGAGCAAAGTACCACGTTCCCAGCAGGTAATGAGCCCTCGCATCTTTCTCATTCGCGCGGATGGCCGCTTTGAGCGACTGCTGGTCCTCGATGGTGTTTGGAAATATATTTACCGTCGAAAGTCGGGATGCTTGCAAATAGTCATTTGCACCGGACTCCCCGAGTTTCGCGCGGCAGTATCCGCGAAAGTAGACAACCAAGGGGTTCTTCTGCGGGGTAACCGCGCCAGGTTCTCTCTGATCCGCATCAGGGGATGGATAGTCGCGGGAGAGAACCTCCACCGCTCGGCGGTATAGTCCCAACCGCGCGTATTCCGATGCAATGTTTAGGACTCGATAAGGATCGGCAGCGAGGTGCAAAATATTCGGCTTTCCAAGTTCTTCCTGGAGAAAACCGCTCAGGGGAAAGCGTGCGAGCCGTTGCGTTACTGTTTTTTCTCTATCTGAGGTCCTTCCGAGCGCGTGCGATACGGCTGCCAGTTCCTCACTTGCTCGCAGGTCATCCGGCGCAGATTCAAGGCCTTTGTCCAGAGAATCTCTCGCCTCCTTCAGGGCGCCCCGCCGAGCCAAGAGTTCTGCAAGCCGCAATACCGCGGCCGCCCGGTACGACGGTAAGCGCAGCGCTGCCTCGTATGCATGAACCGCATCGTTCCCTCGTTCGACGCCCTCGTACGCGATTCCAAGATAATAGGAAGTCTCGGCGTCCGTAGTACTTCGCGCGTGAGCCGTAGCCAGTCTAGGTACAGCTTCTTCAAAACGCATCAGAGTAGTGTCGAGTCGTCCTGCAGCCTTCAGCAATTCAAAATCTGTAGGGAACTTCGCTAATGCTTTTTGATAGGTGTGCAACGCAGCTAGGAGATTGCCGTTCAATTCTTCCGTCTTGCCCTGTTGAAGCCAATCGTCCTCGGTGCGACGTGTCTCTTGCGGTACGCTGTACGAAATTTGCGGGCCAACCTTAATTTCGGATTCAGGGGTCCAGTCATACTCCTCTTCTGTCTGCCTCAAGAGCAGCGCACCATCGTTGTTTTTTAGCTCAAACGTATACTTCTTGCCGGTGTCTGGAATCTGAATCTCTCTTCTCCACACTCGCTCCGGTACGAGATTTTCTTTCTCGTTGAGCAACGATCTGTTTCCATCCAGAATCTGGACCGTGGCATCCGTCAACTTCTGGTTGACATTGAAGCAGATCGCCAACTTACCGGCTTTTTTCTCCAGATGGACCACTCCAGCAAGATTCGCGCGGGAAATCCCATTGGTATCTCGGACGGGCATCCAGTATTCCGTGAAAGAAATCGATTGTCGCGGTTCAAGGAATGCATACGTCTCCTGATTTCGAAAGAGCCCTGCTTGCAACTCGACATAGGCGCTATTGTTGTCCGAAAGTGCTTCTCGCCAATCAAGACCTTCTGCGTCGACACCCCAGGACCAAATCTTCTTCGCGGGTAGCTCGGCGTAGTCCGCAAAATGCGCAGTCCCAGTATTTGTTCGAGGGTGCCATACGCCCATGAAGTTTTCGCGGCTTCCATGGACAAATAGTGACACTGGCCCGTCCGTCTGGTTGTGAATGACGCTGAGATCCTTGCCCTGTGGATCGACCGGCCATCTCTGCACTTCCGCAAATCCATGTGCCGCTGCAAAACGCATGGGGTATTGGATCTGAGAATCGTCCCAGACCTGGACGGCGGCATTGTTCCACCAATAGAAACGACGGCGTACATCGCTTCTATTGCTCAATATGACGTGTTGTTCGAGAACGGTGGAACCAGGCCGCAGAGTCAGTTCGACGGACCATTCCATTCCATAAACTCTGTCGATATTCCCAACGGTGACCGAAGCACTGCCATCCTCGTGGCCCCCATACGCAAAATCCACAGGTGACATCGAGACCCAATTGTGGGAGACAGGAAAGTTAAACTCGACTCCGAATGCAGCCCAGGCTCCGCGATACCCGATCTTGGCTTTTTTGATCGAAGGGTTGGCATAGAACATCGGCTGCCCGCTGATCTTGTCAAGACACGTGTAAATATGTCCGCCCAAATCCGGCAAAACGGAACATTTCAGATATTCGTTTTCAAGATAAATTGCACGCCATCGGTGTTCCACCCGCTGGTCGGTGATTTCTTTCCGCATGGTAAAGGGATAGTTAAATCGACCGGTCGCGAACTGGTCGAAAGGAGGATTGGGGTCAGGCACCCCCTCTTCGTATGCCGGCAGGTTTAGGACACCTTCCCACACGCGCACCTGAGCCTGCGCGGGCACAGCGTTTACGCCGAGGAATAAGAACAGGACCGTCCATCGCATCGGCATGGCCTCGCGGCGTGAACCCTTGCTAGCAGCGTTTCAAGCAGTCTTGCTCGATCCCAGTTAATACAGACATCCACGCTCATCCAGCTCAAAGAGTTTCTTTCTGCCGCAATTCACGAAGGTGTGTGAAGAGGAAACTTTTCCACTACACGGTTAATAATCCCTCCCTCGGACGGTGAATCAGGCTGAAGTCCTTCTTCGAGGCAACGAAAGAAGGCCAGAAGTTGCGCGACAATCACATACACGACCGGCGTCTCTTGGTCTCCCAGTTCAGTCAGTCCCCGGCACTCGATGACTTCACCGTCCTCTCTAACAACAGAATCCGGAATATTTTCGCCAACAATGAGTTTGGACAATCCGAGTTTCTTCCGGTCCAATTCGCGCAATAAATCCAGTTCATATGCGCGGATCGTGGAATCACACGATAAATTGCAAACGATTAAAGTGTCATCCTGCGCGTAGCTCATGGGGCCATGCCGAAATCCAAGATACGTTTCGCAGAGTGTCGTGACGCGGCCCGACGTCAGCTCCAGCATTTTCAACGCCGCTTCGCGCGACGCCGCGAAACGCAGCCCGCTGCCGAGAAATATCGCTCGGTGAAAATCCGTTGCGGCAATCTTCGCCAGGATGTCGAAATACGAGCGGATCACGTCCTTTGTTATTTGGCTTAATCTCTCGCACACTCTTTGGTATTCGTCTGGCCTTTCCAGCATTCCGATGAAGCGCGCCGCCAGCAGCAGGTTTGTAAAGCTGCTCGTCATGACTAGGCTCTTATCATGAGTCTCGGCGGGAAGCGTGGTGACGTGCACTTTCTCATGGTTGCGCCACGTTCTAGCCAGACTCCCTTGTTCGTTGCAGGTCACCACAACGTGCCGGTACTCAGGCTCTGTGTCCAGTAGCAATTCCAAGGCCCCGCTGCTCTCGGGACTGTCGCCGGATCTAGCCAAAGAAACGAGCAAGCCAGGCCTTCCCAGAGGCAAAGCTTTTCCGCCATACATCAGCAATGATCCGCCGCTGATCGATTCTGTGCAGATCCCCAGCTCATTTTGAATTGGGAGACGCACGCACTGGGCGGCATACTCTGAACTCCCGGATCCCGTAAGTGCGAGACTTCGAATTCCCGCCAAATCCTGTTTTAGGCCATCCCGTGACGCAATCATTCGATCGCAAGTTCGCAGCCACGTCCAAGGCTGCTGACAGATCTCCTTAAGCGTGTGGAAATAGCCAAGTCGTTTTTGCTCCGCATCCGGCCGGCCGAACAATTCTGCCGCCCGCGCTTGATCATTTGTCAGCGCGCGTTGCCAGTCGGCCTGGTTCAACAAGGAGACACTCTCCATAGGATCTTTTTGTCTCTCCCGCTAGGAGATTCCTGGACTACCGCCCAGGTTGAAGCTCAAGCGTAACGATGTCCAATGGGCGATCTTCCCCATCCACAGAGCCATGCCAAACGCCCCCGCCAAAGGTGGTGATGTAGACCTTCTTCGGGTCTTCAGGATCCGGAATGACGCGATGCCCCCATTTGAAGTTAAAACCAGGTATTCGCGTCCAACTTTCACCGCGGTCGTTTGATTTCCATGCAGATGACTCGAACCCGGAAGCGTAGAGTATCTTTGCGTCGCGCGGATCTATGGTGACATCGTAGACATGGCGATCACGATCAAATACTTGCGTCCAAGTCCTTCCGGCATTCACAGACAGATAGATGCCGCCACCATCTCCGTGCCCTCCTTTGTCCCTCGCCCACGTCGCAAGATAAAGCCGGTCCGGCGCACTGGGATCAACTGCCAGGCCGTTCGGCGCATTGCTTCCCTCGGGCATGGCTATCCTGCTCCAGCTTTCCGCTCCGTCTGTGGACCTGTAAATAGCGCCGTCACCCTCCGTTCCTATGCTTCCGTCCTCTGAACGCCGCGCCACCAGCACGTAGAGTGTTCCCTTGCTATCCTTCACAATTCTCCAGGCAAATGGCTCTTTCTGAGTAATTCCGGCGTTTTTCAGCTTCCAGGTTTTGCCTCCGTCTACGCTCTTGTATACTCCGCGCCCGAAGGCAGCAACGTAGAGCACGCGTGCGGTGGGCGGGCTCGCCGGATCCAGAAGGATATGCGTTGCCGCCGTTTCCTCCATTCCGTCATTTGACTTAGTCCAGGTCCTCCCACCGTCATCACTGCGGCATACACCGCCACGGTAATTCCCAATCCCTTTTCGTCTCCACATTTTTGGCCGGGGTAAATCATGGGTCCAACTGTTCACACTCCAAGCACGTCCCTTCACCTCGGGGTCAAATACAATCCAGTACGTCGTGTTCATCCATTCCTTCGGCACACCTCGCGTGGAACTGATCCAGGACTGCCCCCCGTCTTCGCTTCGGAAAAGACCAATGTCCGTCGTGGAGATAAACTGTCGGTGGTGGTCAAACGGATCAAAGTGATAACCGTAGGCGTTCGTTACATCCAGTCCCGTGGAAACCCACCCGCTTTCACCGGATTTTCTGGAGTAAACCGCGAACCAGCTTGCGCCTCCGTCCGTCGTGCGCATGGTCCTTCCCAGATCCGTCCCGTAGCATAAGTTGGCATCCTGCTCCGCTACGGTAAGTGCCATGGGGTTTTCTCCCCAATCCGATCCAAATCGTTCCGTGATCCATGCGTCATGGATATTCGTGGCAGGTTTAGCAGCGGGATTGCTGTCCTCCTTCCAAACCAGTTGCCAACTGCGCCCTGCATCGGTCGTCCTGGCAACCCCCAGCCATTTGATTCCGCCTTCTTCCAGATCTCTGTAGGAAATATATGCCGTGCTCGGATCGCGCAAACTCGTCGCGATCGCTCGCATCTTTCCACCACCTTTACCCAAGCTGCCCTTTCGCCAAGTTGTTCCTTCATCATCTGTCACAAAGGCAGACTCATCGCTGATCACATATATGAGCGGCGTGCCATCCTCTCTGAATCCCACAGAAACATCCGAGAGCGTCTTTGCGGAAGGAATGGATAGTTTCTTCGTACCCGTCGAGGTTTTCTTAGCGATGAAATTTGGACCCGCCATGAGAAGCATCCGCGCGTTAGCAGGTGAATGTGGATTGACCCACAGCTTGTCGGCCAGTCCCGGTAGCTCCTCCTCTCTTGCCCAATTCTGTCCTCCATCATGCGAGCTAAAGAGCGCAAACATCCCTTTTTTCTTGTCGCCCGCTGCGACATAAAATATCTTGGCATCGGACGGATCGATTGCCATCGCAGTGATGCTACCCAGGGGGTTCGGCTCCGCAATCAGATCTTCGTCCGAATGATCTGAACTCATTTTGATGCTCTTCACGGAAGACGGCTTCGGATGAATCAGACTCCAAGACTCACCCTCGTCTTGGCTGCGCCACAGACCACTCGATTGTGCATAAATCACTTTCCGATCCAACGGGTCGAAAACAAAGAATTGAACGACTCCGCGCAGATTGAACATGCGCCAAGACTTGCCGGCATCATGGGTGATATAGGAACCGGTCATGTCGCAGCTAACCAATACTGTGCTGGAGTCGTGAGGACTGATGGTTGGATGGAACATTGCCCCCCCTCCGCCGGGGCCAATGATCTTGAAATCACCGGGACGAGAGTCACCACCGCTAGCGAGGAGAATCGCGGCAACAGCAACTCGGAGAAGGAAAAAGATCATCTATTTCTTTCTTTTACTTTCGTTACTATTGTTTGGCTTTCTTTTTGGCAGAAACCTCTTCCTTTGTCAATCTTTATTGAACGAATGCTAGATCTTGATTCGCAAGAGCCGGGCGGCGTTTTCATAATAAACCCTCTTGAGTATTCCGTCCGGCAATCCCAGGCCATAGATTCGCCAGCGTCCCTGCGGAGGCACAGGTGCGGGGGCATAATCGAAATATTCGTCTTCGGTTTCGAGAAAGCGGTAGTAAATCTCGTAGAGCTCATCAACGAAAACTTGCTGAGGCGTATCCGTTCCGTGGGGGACAGCATCCGTTCCAAAAAGAATTCGATCCTGATATTTCTCGAAAAACTTTCTGGACATACGCGGCTGGCGTCCCAGCTCCCCGATCCGCGCACCAAGTTCCACGTGCATATTGGGAAAACGGTCCATGCATTCGCCAACGTAAGGAAGATTCTCGGCGTCATTGCCCACATGAAGTACGATGAACTGAGTCTTGGGATGGCGGGCCAGCACGCGGTTGCGAGCTTCCAGCAGTTCTGCGTTGGTTGGAAAATCGCCGCCATAAAAAGACCAATCCGGATGGTTATTCAATTCCTCGAAGCGTTCGTTGAAGCGATCAATGGGAAGGAAGAATGCCTCCGGATCGGAAACATGAATCGCCACTGGTACTCCCAGCGATCCGCATGTTTCCCACATTGCATCGAAACGCGGATCGTCGATTTTCACCAATGGCCCTTTCGAGATTCCATCACGTAAATAGAGACCGAGTGTCTTAAGAATTTTGAGTCCACGCGCGCCTGCCTGGTGCGCCCGAACAATCTCATCAGCTTGAAATTTGCTGTACCCGGGTTGATTCGTGCGGTCCCACCATGGTTCCGTGAAGGTTAGGAAGCGTTCAGGGTAGGGCTGCTGATACTTGCGAATCGATTCATTGAGTCCCTTTCCAACTCCGCCCGTCAGATTGACCATTATGCGGATGTTCTTTCGTTCCATTAGTGGCAACAACGCGTCTACTGGCGCCAAGTACTTCATTTCTTCGCCAATCGCAACTCCGTTCTCCGTCTTGGCGGCGAAAGAGAGATGCGTATGAATGTCTATGACCGGATAACGCGAGCGGGGCACCTTTGTCTCTGGGACGTGCAACACACTGCGCGGTTGGAAGTCCACGAGCTGCAAGGGCTTCCCCGCAGCTTCCAGCGGCGGCGGTGACGTTGTGGAGGTTCGAGGTAATCTGCTTGCAACGAGAGACACACCAATACTTCCTAACCAGCTTCTCCGGTCCATTCCACTCATGAGTCCTCCAGTCCTATCCAATCGCGTCGTCATCGATTTCCTTTTTTTGTTTGCCCTCTTCTATCTCGTTTACTTTCGCTTGTCAAAGTGGGATAAATCTTCGGGCTCAATTTCTATTAGCGAATGGAAATGTACGCGACGCACATCGCTCCTAAGAAGGCCGAACCGGCCTGACACAAAGGAAGTCTTTTGATGGAACTTTGGAAAATGGGCGTTCTGACTGGCGCTCTCGCCATAGCCGCATTCACGATGCTTCCCTTTTCGGAGCAGGGCAAGATCGCCACCATACCTCCGGATTCCTACGCTAGCGACATGCAACTCCAGGCAAAACGATCTCCGGTGGATTTCCTGCCGGACGGCGATCCGGATAAGCCTTCATGGAAGCAAGCCGAGTCAGTGGAATTTGACACTGACGCCTCGGGCAAGTCCCACTTTCCGGAAATTTCAACACATGTCGCTTCCGTTTGGACCGCAACGCATATCTACTTTTTCTTTTTGTGCCGCTACGACTCACTGAATGTCTATCAAGGGGAAGACCTAAAGGTTGAGCGCTGGCAGCTTTGGGATCGCGATGTGGCCGAAGTCTTCCTGAACCCCCAGCCGGATCGAGTGAACCACTACTATGAGTTTGAGGTGGCTCCCAATAACCAGTGGATCGATCTTGAAATCGATAAGACCAAAAACCCTTTTAACGATCCTTCTTGGAACTCTGGCTTCGAGCACGCCGCGCACATCGATGCCAAGAATCATATTTGGACTGCGGAAATGCGCATACCGGTCTCCTCGATGAACCTGAAAGCGGTTCGTCCGGGCGCGGAATGGCGGGTGAATTTCTTTCGAGCAGCAGGAGAGGGCGATGACGATCGCCGCAAATTTCTTGCATGGAGCATCATCCCCGAAGGAAAAACGTTTCACGTGCCAACTCGGTTTGGAATCTTACGGCTCGTGAATTAGTTGAGACTTTCTGATAGTCGACTGGCCTCGGTTCTGCCAAATGCCGGACAAAGCATCTAGCCTTAATGAGACTAGTTTCAATGAACGTAGGCTCCCGACGGCAGCAAGTACTGGATTGGCCAGATCTCCCGTTTCTGCTCCACCATTTCGGACCATTTCAAAACTTTGGCGTCCGACCCGGGCAAGAGGGGCAAGAGTTTTATGCCGGGCAGCGTCTCCGCAATGGCGTTCGCGAGCGTGTATCCATCACCTGGCGCGGTTACGGCTTCTGTTTTCGCACCGAGCTTTTCATGAGCGAATCGACCGGCGATTCCTGCGTCCTCAATCATTTGCAGAAAATACGGCCTGCCGGTCAAAAGCGAGTTGTACACATGATTTGCCAGCACGCCTGAAATGGAATTCACATAAGCGTGGTCAAAATCCAATGCACCCAACGTCGGATCATCCGGGGAGACCGCAGTGTAGGACATTCGAGTTTCGCCGAGACCCCGGAAATCAAACGAAACGATATCGTATCCCGCGTCTATGTATTTCATGATTTCAGGCCAGTCTGCTGCCGTCGCTTTGCCGCTTTCACTGAACCACAGGAGTACTGTTTTGTCGGCACCGGACTTGTGAATGTGCAGCAGCGGCATTTCAAGCAGTTTGCTGTGGCGGAGCATATAACGGTCAATCGACACGCCGCCTGATCTCCAGTTCCCAGCGGCTTCCCAAGTAATTTGCTCTCGGCCGGCCGGGACGCCCGTATACTCGCTGACCTGCCAGTCCTTCACCCCGCTGTATTTGTCATCGTAGTATTCCTTCGCAAGGCTGCGTGTCGATCCGGCCCTGTGCTCGTCGTAATACTCTTTGATCACCGACATCAAGGATTCTGCGTCGTTGTAGTCGAGCATGACCTGCCCTGTCTCAGTGCATTGCAACGCTTTGCCAGTGAGCTCTTTTACCGTCGGAAGTCGGTGCCGTACCGGCATTTGATTGAAGTGGTCGAGGAAGTCGAGTGCGGCTTCCTGATTTTCCGCCGAGAATTGATGCGCGTGGTAGCCTTCGACCAATGCAATTCGGTCTCCATGGCCGAAACGCTCGTATAGCCTTCGCACTTCTCGAACGGTTTTGCGCGTACCTTCGATGGGGAAAAAATCGAGCACCGCGGCGGCCACCAATACCGGCCGGGGATACATCAGGAGCAGCAATCCGGGATGGTCCACACCGTTTGAAACCATGCCAAATAAATCCTGCTCGGGATCGCTGTCGGGATCGGCAAAAATGCGGTTATAAATCCTCATCGGCAGCGCGGTGATATAGCACGAAGGCACGGCCACTTTAATACGCTGATCGAGAGCAGCAATCAAAGTTGCCTGAAAGCCACCGCCACTCGTCCCAGTGATGCTGATTCTCTGGCCGTCAACTTCGGGGCGGGTGAGTAGGTAGTCGACTGCGCGAATCCCGTCCCATATCTCCCACCTGGCTAGATTTGCTCCGGCCAAATAGGCCAGGTTCCCCATCACCGCGTGTTCGCCACAGATCAGGTTGTACCGACTCTTACCCTTCGTCGCATCCCAGAACTGGCTGCGCTCGCCCTGTCCGATGGGATCCCACGAAATCACGACGTATCCTCGTCCCGCCAATCGTTGACTAAGCGCTTGATAGTGGAATTTTCCGTCGGCCGCGTGCCCCGCAGGCACCAGCACCGCAGGATGTTTCTTTGAGTGATCATCCGGCACATAAACGAGCGCGGTTACATAAACGCCCGGCAGACTCTGGAAGGTTAGCTTCTCAATGGTGAATCCATCCATCTGAATCCGGCCGGTGACTCGGGGATGCAGATCTGTCTTTACCTCCGGCAATCCTCCAATCATTTGCAAGAGCTTTTGCCGCAACTCGCCTTGTGACTTAAGCAATTCTCGTTCGTTGTAAATGGCATCCCAGGCTCTCAGCCGATCGTTGTCTTCGCTCCACGCTTGCTCTGCCTGGTATTGCAGGAAAGGTGTTATTCGTGGCCCTGGCGGCAAGGGTTGTTCACGAACAAGGAAAGCTTGCGCTGGCGGCGAATCGTCCGCGGCTAGCGCGCAGAAGGCAATCGTTCCGGCCACCACGGCCATGACCCATGGCCGGACCATTCTTAACTGTTTCACCGCGTTTTCACCGTGAGCGATCCCATGGCGTACCAGCCGTCGTCTTGCCGGCCCTCGTTTGCGAAACGAATCGCCGGCTGCCCCGTCCTCGGGTCCAGCATCGCAACGCGGAAATCGTAAGAACCCTCCGCCAAGTTTTCCGGAACGTACAACGTGCCATCGAAAACTGCGTCTCCGGGAAGCCATTTCCGGACGTCGACAGGAATTCGAATGATGGTGGCTGTCTTGGAAGATCGCAGTTCCACCGCCAACGAGACATCCTTGTAAATGGAGGCGACTCCCGCGTTCAGCCACCACATATGAATCGGCAACATGGAGCCGGCTTCAACTGTCTTCGGATATTCCAGGCGCCGCAAAATAAAACGGTAGCCCATCTTCCTCTGAAAGTTCTCGAATTGATTTTTCCATTCAGACGGAATCGGTGAAGACTTTATGTTCACGGAGCTCACATGCCAGCGCAGTGCTTGATCGAGAATGTAGTCGACGTCGTAGCCCCTCTCCTTCCAACCCGCCACCGTAAAACAAACTTCCAGTGAGACTGGCCTGCGTTGCCAAACGTCCTGAATTCCCGCGCGCACCACCTGTTGCGGGTAGATCTCCAGCATCTCAGCCGGAAAGTAAGGATTCGTGGAACTTGTCCGCATGTCCCCCAAACAATCCAACCTCCATCCCGCGCCATGCGCCGTGCCGTAGGTGAGTGCTTGTTGCTCGTCAAAATTCATCAGCAGCGGCGTGCGCTGAAACGCATCGAGCCAAATATCAATAAGTTCTTTCTGATAAGCAAATTCCGGCATGTACGGGCTCCAGCCCTCTCCCCAATAGCCCACGGACGAAATATCTACGCTATCCAGATAGGGGTTCCCGTCGTAACGTTTCCCCGCTTCAGCCACAAGCTCGCCCCAGTACTTAAGAAATTGCGGATCGCTAAAATCCGGCTGCCAGATTTCCCCGTCCTTGTCTGTCGCTTTGTTGCCACGCCGAGCGCCCGAGTTGCGATACCAGGCCGGGAGCGGATCCTGGTTGGAATATGGCATTAAGCGGATAGCGAGAGTTTGTCCATGTGCTCTTGCTTCTTCCAGCGCGAGATCCACAATCTCCCAATGAAACTTGCCAGGCTCCGTCTCAAGGACGTTCCAATACCAGCGGCAATACGAGATAGAAGCATCAGGAAAATCCGGCTTCGTGGGCGCTTGCGACAGCTTCGTAACGGGCCCGACTTCGGACCACTTCAGGGGAGGATTTGGCTCTTGCCCATTAAATCGCTGGAACGTGGTAATGCCCATTCCAGGATTCACAAGAACGTCGTGGATTTCTTTTGGACGAACCACGACGACATTTGATTGCGCAAATCCCACGCCACCGGTCGCCAGCAGCAGTATTGTTCCGAGGCAGCAATTTCCCGCGATCGATCGTGCTTGGCCTCGGCAGAATCTGAATCTCGTTGGTGACCGGGACATCTTTAAGTACTCCATTCTCAGCGAGCCGTTGTGCAACGTTTCCTCTAAACGAGAGGCATCCTCAATTTACGTTAGCCGGATTCTCTAATCCGGCAGCGCAAATGCCGCCAGCGCATCGGACACTTTCCCTCTGAAATACCCGCCCCCTCCGGCGGCAATTACGACGAACTGCTTGCCGGACTTCTTGCCCAGGTAAGTGATCGGAGTCGCATGGGCACTTGCTTCCAGGTCGCCGGCCCACAGTTGCTCTCCAGTTTGCATATCGAACGCCCGAAAATGGCTATCGATGGTTGCCCCGATAAATACCAGCCCGCCATCCGTCACAATCGTGCCACCAAGGTTAGGCGTACCAGTTTTCACCTTCAGTTCATCTACAACTCCAAGTGGAACCTTCCAAACAATCTCCCCCGTATTTACATCCACCGCATTGAGAGTTCCCCAGGGCGGCTTCTGGCATGGCCATTGGCGCTCGTCCCAGAAGCGTGCATATTCGCCTTCTTTGGAGCCTCTCCGGTATCGCAATGGCGCGTCAGCGGCCTGCGGCTCCATTGCTCCAACGGCGCCCAATTCATTTACATTGACAAACAAATATCCGGAAGCACTATCAAGAGAAGCGCCGGACCAATTCGCTCCACCCAACGTGCCCGGTACGACCAATGTCATCCTGCGGCCGTAGGGTGTGTACATTCCGTGGCTTTCGAGCGAGTGAAACAGTTGGGCACAATAACGGTTGGATTCCGGCGTAACTGTGTTGATGTCGCTTTCACTGAAAGCTTGCCGAACAAGAGGCGGAGGCTTGACGGGAAAAGGCTGTGTCGGCCAGGCATCTTCGCCGGGCACTTCGCTCTTCGGAACCGGGCGTTCTTCTATGGGAAATAGCGGTTTGCCCGTAAGCCGATCCAGGATAAACACAAATCCCATCTTTGTTAGCTGTGCAACCGCAGGAATATCACGGCTATCGCGCCGCACCGAGATCAGCACGGGCTGCGCAGGCATATCGTAATCCCAGATATCGTGGTGCACCATCTGGTAGTACCAGACGAGTTTGCCGGTTGCGGCGTCGAGCGCCACCAGGCAGTTGCTGAACAGATCCATGCCCTTGCGGTCTGCGCCGTAGAAATCATACGAAGCCGAACCAATCGGAAGAAAAACCAAACCGCGCTCAGCGTCCACACTCATCATTGACCAGACATTCACGCCGGTGCGCTGCTTCCATGCATCTCCCTCCCAGCTCTCCTGTCCCAGTTCTGCCGTCCGGGGAATGGTATGGAAAGTCCACACGAGTTTGCCCGAGCGGACATCAAACGCGCGCACGTCCCCGCTCGGTCCTTTGGAGGGGTATTCGGGAACCGCCGCTCCTGTAATGACCAGATCCTGATAGATGGCCGGAGGCGACGTCACCGAGTATTCCGCACCAGGATAAGCGTCCGCGACCCCTGCGCGCAGGTCAACCGTGCCGCCTTTTCCAAATTCACGGCAAGGTTTTCCGGTTTTCGCATCCAGGGCGATCAAGCGCCCGTCGAAAGTGCCATACAGGATTCGACCTTCTCCTCCTGTCTTACTCTCCCAGTAGGTCACGCCACGGTGTTGAAAGAACTGGCGAGGCCCAATGCGTCCCGCTTGCGGATCGAACTGCCAAATCTCCTGACCAGTCTCCGCATCCAGAGCAATCACACGATTTGAAGGAGTCGAGAAAAAAAGTACTCCGTTAATCACGATCGGCGTGGACTCAAATGGCGCAACATGATGCCGGTCCGTATCGTTGCCTCCACGGTCCACTTCTCCCATGTGATACGTCCACGCCCTCTTCAGGCCCCCAACGTTTTGACGATTGATCTGTTTGAGCGGCGAAGACCGAGTTCCGCCGGCATCACCACCATAAAAACGCCATTCTTGCGCGGACACGGTTGGCGCGAGCGCCAGTAGGAGGAGGATTCGACTTAGCGCAGTTACACTTAGCAAGCCCAAGTATTTCAGCGTACGTCTTCGAGAGACTTCGCGGTAATCCATGACTGCGTTTCAGATACTTTGTTTTTGTAGTGCTGTCAAGCGGCATCGGCCGGGGTGAATCTAGCGCAATCCGTTGATTACGCATGTTCGGCGGGTTACCGAGCGAAATCGAAGGTTGGAAGATTGCGGCTCCTGGCGGAAGGTACCTTGTTTCGCTCTCTTAGTTGTCCGTACGTTGTACGTAGCGGAACCGATTACAGCCCGGAGCATTCGGTTAACAGCCGAGGGAGTGGAAATTCTAAGTGCCCTATCTGGTGTCGCTTACGAGAAATTGGGAGCCATTTTTACTTCCTTTTGTTGCACCCACGGCTGCACCCACGTCTATGACCTCCGAACATCTGCCCAATCGGAGCGCTATCACGCTTATTATTGAAGCGGCCGTGGCCGATACACTGCCCTTCTCACGGGATTTTTAGGGAGTCATCGGCGCTTGTCCGATAATCTCTGCGTTTATCAGGCAATACTCACAACAGATCGCAACTCACTCCGGCGGCGATAGAATTAGTAACATGCAAGAAGAATTTTACGTGGGCCGGCAGAAAATCCTGTTCGACCGAGAAGCACCGGTTACTCTAAGTCGTCAGACAATCATGATCCGCGATGCCGACGAGTGCAGATGCATTCCTTGCAAGAACTTCCCGGCCACGATGTTTAGGCTTCCTCTCCTTTGCCTTTCTTTAAATTGTGAAAAATAGTGACAGAAAGCTCATAGCGGTTCTCGCCTCAATGGAGAATGGGCAGCTTTCAAGGTTCGCACTGAAGGCCGTCATTTGCTCCTGTTGACCCAGTACCATTCAGGAGTACTAATGGTACTAATGGTCCCCATCTTGACGTATGAAGACCTTCACGGTAGTGTCTTGTGACCGGATTTGAGCTTGCCAGCCCTGCTCATGAACTGCTTTTGGATTTTTGTTCAAGACCAAGGGGAATGCTTTCCTTCTCCTTTCGGTATTGAGTCCCGCTGAAATCCTTTTGGTTTGAGCCTTAGTTTCGGGTGAAGGTGAGCGCGCGCCCAGGAGGGTTACGTGCGTTCCATTCGACTAGTGCTCAGTGTGCCCATCTTCCTCAGTGCGCTCTTAAACGCACCGCCAGCGAACGGACAGTCCGCCGGGGACAGCGTCAACATGGTATCTGGCTCAGGCTGGACAAACGGGGATCCGTTCCTACAGCGACAGAATGAACCCTCATTGGCAGTTTCGACGCGCAACACACTTCATCTGCTTGGTGGCGCCAACGATTACCGTTCTGTGGACATAGCGGGTCTGGCAGGACAGAGCGAGAGAGCGGATGCGTGGTTGGGTCTTTTCAAGTCATTCGACGGGGGACAGACTTGGCAAAGCACGTTGCTGCCCGGGTTTCCGCTGGATAGCTCACCGGCGGGAATCGCCTCCCCGCTGCATGGATTCCAGGCTGCGGCCGACCCGACGGTGCGCGCGGGAACGAACGGGCTCTTTTTTTACAGCGGGATTGCATTTAATCGCGGAACAAACGCGCCTGGCGTGGTGTTCGTGGCGCGGTTCATCGACAATGACAATAAAGAGAACGGCGACGCAACACGCACCGCTGGAAGCTTGACAAATCTCGCGCCGACCGATCCGATCGAGTATCTCGGAACGGTGCTCGTGGACAGCGGCAATTCCGGACAGTTCCTCGACAAACCGTGGATAGCTACGGACATTCCCCGCGGCACGGCGACGTGCAGCGTGCCTTACCCCAAGTCAGACGGGACGCAAGGAACTCAGACGATTCCTGCGGGAAAGGTGTATCTCGCGTATACCAGCTTCAATGGAAATCAGCAGAGCACGAGAATCATGTTTACAACCTCCACGGATTGTGGGGCGACGTGGAACAAACCCATCAAGGTGAGCGAAAGCAACTCCGTCAATCAGGGAACAATTGTCGTGGTTGATCCGAGTAGCGCGAACAGCGGCATGGCCACGATCTATATCGCGTGGCGGAGGTTCGCGACCAGCTCGCAGCCGGACGCGATGGAGATCGTCAAATCAAGCGACGGGGGCAACACCTTCACAAAGTCCTTCGATGCGGTGCTTTTCCCCGCGTCGTGCAGCACGACTCTGCCGCCAAACCCTCCGCCTGCCGGATGCCCCTTCGATCAGGGAACCACCGCGGCATCGTTCCGTACGTCAGCCTTCCCCGCGCTCACAGTGGATAACACTGGTCGGGTATACCTCGGCTGGTCGCAGCGGCAGGCCTCCGGGGACGCCCGTATCATGATGAAAGTGTCTCCCGACGGCGCGAATTGGTCTTCCGCTCCCGCCCTCGTGGACAACGGAACCGCGCTGGATGATAGCGGCAATCCCTTCAGCAATCTTTCCGGCCGGGGCCATCAGCTCATGCCCAGTTTGAGTTTCAGTGCGGGCAAGTTATCGATGGCCTATTTTGATTTTCGCGAGGATCACTCGCTCGGATTCTTTACGGTGAACCCCGATCTGAGCAGTTATACCGAGAGCCGGCAACTTGCGGGAGAGCTGACCGGAGATCCTGCATCCAGCCTGGTATTCAATTCCTTCGTGAGCGACGCGGCGCCTCCCCTGACGACGCGGCGGCATACCGTTGACGTGCAGGGCGCGCAAGCGAGTCCTCTCCCTTCCGGCAGTACTGCCGTGCCGAGTTTCACGCCATTTCAGATCTCCCGCTATCTCTTCGGAATCAATCCGTTTGACGCCTCGAATCAGGCCGAACAGTTGCAGGTGGATGTGCCGGATCTCCCCATGTTCGAACAAGGCACTGTGCCCTTTTTCGGGGATTACATTGATATCGCGCCCGCTCCGTCTTTCCTCTTTCAAAACGGAAAATGGATATTCAACACGAGTTCGGCCAATCTGCCTGTATTTCATGCGGTGTGGACAGACAATCGCGATGTCGTGCCTCCTTCCGACGGCAACTGGACACACTATGAGCCGCCATTTTCCGCCTCGAATCCCGCGGGGAGCAAGAACACGAGCGTATTCGATTCGACGCAAACGGTGACAGCGTGCCAAATCGGTGTGAACGATGGATTCGTTGCGTCCCGGAACCAAAACATCTATACGTCCATCGTTGCGCCGGGACTAGCTGTTGGATCCCTGGGAAATTCGAAGCCGCTGGGTTTTTCTGCCGCTAACCCAACGCAGCTCCTGCAACGGGCTTTTACTGTTACCTTGCGGAACACGACCGCGCAGCAGAGGACTTTCCAGATTTCCATCGCGAACCAGCCCGCGCTGGCCAACGGGCAGCCGGACCCGCAGGGGCAGGCCTCACTGCTCCAATTCAGCATGCAGACCTCACTCGATGTCACCATTTCTCCGCAGTCCAGTATCGCCAGGGCTGTATTCATTCAATCGGCCAATCCCTCGGCAAGCGTTACTGTTAATGCCCAGGAGATTACCGCGCCCGGCGGAATACTGGCCTCCGGTGGTTTGCAAGGAATCCTTACTTTCAATCCTGATCCAGCCGCACCTCTGCTTCTTGACCCCGATAATTTCGGGTTCGCGAATCCCGCCGTGCTATCCGCGGAAACACATAACCCCGCGATTGCCAATCCGGCCATCGCCAATCCGGCGATCGCGAATCCGGCCATCGCCAATCCGGCCATTGCGAACCCCGCCATTGCGAACCCCGCTATCGCCAATCCGGCCATCGCCAATCCGGCTGTTGTTGCGGCATTGAATCCGGCCATCGCCAATCCGGCCATCGCAAACCCAGCCATTGCGAACCCCGCTATCGCCAATCCGGCCATCGCCAATCAATCGGTCACCGACGCGACCTACCCGGTGACCAATGCGGGTAATACGACCACATCCTATGCTGTTAAGCTTTTCCAGAAGGCTCCCTTGCCTGCGGGAGTCAACCTGCAACTGATTCTGACCAAGCAATCCCTTGTCCCTGTTGCCCAGGGTTGTGACTTGAAGCAACAGATACAGAACATCGTTGTTGCGAGCATCCCGAATCCAGTTTTCGCCCCGGCAGGAAGTCTTGGTGATCCGGACCTTCCTGATCCTTCCGTGACCAATGCCACGATCGCTCTGAATCCTGGCGAAACCGGGCAGCTCATCATCAGGGCAAATGTTTCCGACCCGGCCGTTATGCAGAACCTTCTTTCGAACACTCTTGTCCCAGTTGCCGTGGCACACCCCGCGAACACGGGTGTCGCCATCCCGTCCGCAACGATCGCGATTCTGTCCTCTACTCTTCCGGATGGGGTCGTGGGCACTACATACAACGGACAGTTAAACATTTTCGGCGGGTTTGGGGCGCGTACGGTCTCCATTTCCAACAGCACACTGCCCACAGGGTTGAGTCTGGATCCGAATTCCGGATTGATCTCCGGGGCTCCGACTTCCACGGGAAGTTTTCCCTTCACTGTGCAGGTTACGGACTCCTTCACGCCGCCGGCCACGGCGACACAGGCAGTAACGCTGCTCATCGCAAATCCACTGCTTATCACCGCTCCCGCGGGCGCGGACGGGATCGTAAACGTGCCCTATTCCTTGAGTCTGGGCAGTACGGGCGGGTCGGGCAACCAAACATGGAAGTTAGCTTCCGGGATGCTTCCGTCAGGATTGAACATGAGTACGGCAGGCGTGATCAGCGGAATTCCTGCGCAAGTCAATTCGGCCGGATCGTCTGTAACCATTCAGGTTCAGGATTCAAGCAACCCACCGCAGATCACGACCGTCTCGTTGACGATCCACATTGCCCCGGTGCTGGCGATTTCCACTGCCCAGGGGCCTCTGCCTGACGCTATAGTCGGCCAGACGTACAATTTCACGTTCCAATCGAGCGGCGGTCTGACGCCGATTACATGGTCCTTGACGGGCGGAAGCCTCCCGGCGGGGCTGACACTTTCGCCGAGTGGCACTATCAATGGGACGCCGACTGCGGGAGGCAGCTTCAGCTTTACTGTTCAAGCCGGTGACGGAAGTTCCCCCGCGCAAACAATTACGATCAATGTCAGCGTTCGTAGCGCAACGCAGTTGATAATTTCCACGCCAGGCGGCGCCTTGCCGGATGCCGTGGTGGGTGTCAGTTATAGTCCCATCACGTTGCAATCTGCGGGAGGAATCGCGCCGCAAGTTTGGAGTATGAGCGCAGGCGCACTACCGCCTGGAATGGGCCTAAATAGCGCTGGTGTGATTGGTGGCGTGCCCAGTGCCACGGGTACGTTCGCGTTCACGGCTGGAATAAAAGACGCGAGCAATCCAACGCAGTCGGCTACCATTTCTCGCAGCATTCGCGTCGCTGCGCCGCTGACGATTACCACGCCAGCGGGGCTCCTGCCGGATGCGCTCTACAAGACAGCTTATAACCAAACACTTACCACGAGTGGTGGCAACGCGCCGATCGCGTGGTCTCTCTCCGGCGGACAGTTGCCTCCGGGATTGACGTTAAGCAGTGTCGGCGTCATTGGGGGAACAGCGACGGCGATAGGCACCTACAGCTTTACAGTGAAAGCAGCCGACGGGAGTTCGCCACAGCAGTCTACGACTGTGTCGTTTACGCTCAGCGTGGCCTCGACGCTTTCAATCGTATTCACGGTGCAGGCGAACGATACGTCGTCGGCATCGTCGCAAATCACTCCGGCTGTCAAGGCTCTTGTGACGGACAACCTTGGTCGCAGCCTCAGCGGTGCGACGGTACGGATGAGCCTCGCATCGAACCCGACGGGAGCGTCGCTCCTTGGTCAGACAATAGTAACTGCAGGAAACAACGGGATAGCGATATTCAGCAGCCTCGGAGTGAACAAGACCGGCAAGGGTTACACTCTGAAGGCGCTGGTCACCAGCCCACAGAACGGGGCGTCCGCGATTTCCGTGCCGTTCAACGTGCAGTAGGAATCCAGGACGAGCCGTCGGCTACAAATTCCGGCTCTGCTTCACGTGCAGAGCTGGAATTCCTTCTTTGAGAGTCGCATTGGCACGAAAACTCTTCGCTTGCCGCCTGAATGAAAAAACGATGCCCCTAATGACCTGCAACTCTTCGGCGCGCGTCCGCGACGAGACCTTGTTCGTCGCCCTTCTCTTTTATGTCGAGGAAGGATTTGTAGGAAACGACCGCTGCCGAGCTCTTAAGCCCTTCCTGGGCCCGGCCCAGGTAATAATAGATCTGCGGGACCGCGCGGAAAGTGGGCACGTCGTCCAGGAAGAGCGCACTCCCCTCGCCGCGCCTCTTCAAACATTGTTCCAGCTCCGAATCTGCTTCTGTGAAGGCGCCCATCTGGATGTATGCCCGGCCAAGATCGAATCGCCCGATCCAGGTGTCGGCGAACTTCTGAGCCTCTTCGAATAGCGCAGCCGCCCGCCTGGCATCTCCGCGTTTAAGGTAGGACTCCCCTTCGAGAAGTTTCGCATAGGCGTGGTCATCCGGGCCCAGCTGCGAAGAAAGCTGTGAGGCCAGCGATTGTGTCACAGCAAATTGTCCTGCTTCTAGGTACATGCGGCCAGCGGAGAATTGAACCGTCCCGCTCTTGTCGTGTGTCAGCGCTGATTTTGCATCCGCCGCGGCCTCGGAAGCCTTTCCGGCCGCAAGCTTGGTCTCGGCGATCAAAAGGAGATAAGAGGCTAGCGTCGAATCATCGTGGTTTCCCGAGGCGGAACCCAAAGCCTCTTGTAACAACGCGATCGCTTCCTGCGTTCGGCCCTGATAAAGCAACAGATCAGCGCGTCCCATCGTCGCCATCTCAGCTCCGCGTGCGCTAATCGTCGTCATATTCTCATAGGTATGCTCTGCGTCGATGAGTTGTCCCTGCCCCGTTTGTGCCATTGCTAAAGCACCATAGGCGTTCACATATGAAGCATTCTGGGAGATAACTTTGCGTGAAGTGCTGGCTGCCATCGCGAAATCGCCAGCGTACACAGCGTAGAGTGCAAGATTATTCAATTGCAGGAGAGCTTTAGGCAAAAGTTCAACTGCCTGCCGGCCTTGCTCCAGAGCTTTGGGCATATCGCGAAGGTAGAAGTAGCCAAGCGCAAGATTCGAATAGCCGACGCCGTCGGAAGGGAATTGTTGAACAAGGGCCGAGTATTCCTCGATGGCGTTGCGTGGCTCGCGGTTAGCTAGGTAGTAGCCGCCGCGAGTGCGGTACTTCTCGCGTTCGCTCATTTTGTCGATGTGGGCGAGAGCTAGTTGATAGTATTTTTCTGCATCTTTGCGGCGGCCCATATTGGCGCTGGTAGAGGCGAGCCCCGCATACGCGCGGCCAAGGTTAGGATCAAACTGGATTGCTTGTTCGTACAGCGGAATGGCCTCTTCCCACTTGCCGGCCCATTGCAGGTCTTGAGCAATGGCATATGCGTGGGCCGCCTCGAGAGAACTGGTTGTAAATGTGCCGGCTGCCCTCAACTGAACGGATTCCGGCGTCGTGTCTCCGAGAGCGCGTCGCGTTTTGGCGGCGATCTTCTCTACCACCCCTAGCACGCTCTTCTTGTCGCTAGCTTCCTCGCTCGCTTCCGCCACAATTTTTCCGTTGGCAGTTTCGAGCGTTTTGGACCGGACTTCATAGCCGCTACCCTTCTTTTCAATAAGTCCGGCAACGATGTAGTTGATCCCTTCGCGATTCGCCACCAACCTTGCCGTTGTTCCATCCAACCCAATCGATCCCGGTTGGACCTGAGCGCCAATTTTCTTGGCCTGACTGCGATTGTAAGAACTGATAAACGATGCATCTTCAAGTGAAACGCTGAGGGGTGGTTCGAGAGTTTCGTCGAAGACGGAATCTCCGGTGAAATTGGTGAAATCTGCCACCAGGACAGAAACAGGAGCATGCACAAGCGCGGGTCTGGACGGACCCCTTAGTCGGAATGCAACCACCGTCCCCACGAGCAACACGCCGAGGGCTGCCGATGCCCACTTCCAGTAAACTGGAGCTCTCGGCGCGGGCAGAAAAATCGTTGAGCTCCCTGCCGAGGGTCCCAGCCAAATTTCCAATTGGTGGCCCATTTCGCGAGCACTCGACAATCGTTTCTCGGGTTCGATTTCCAACGCGTTCATGACGATGTCGCTGAGGGGCTTAGGTACAGTCGCATCGATTTCCGAGGGAGGTTTTGCTTTTTCCTGCAGGCGCTTCCACAAGGTTCCTAGCGGCGCGTCAGCAGGATAGGGTGACTTGCCGGTTAGAAGTTCGTAGAAAATGACGCCAAGGGAAAAAAGATCGGAACGCTCGGTGAGCTTCTCACCTCGCGCCTGTTCCGGAGACATGTATTCGGGTGTCCCGATGAGCGCCCCTGTCTGCGTCATTCCAGGCAAGTACGCGGAACGCGCTATGCCGAAGTCCATGACGTACACGCGCCCGTCGGGACTCAACATGACGTTTTGCGGTTTCAAGTCACGGTGAATCACGCCTTCGGCGTGCGCCGCTTCCAGCGCCCGGCAAATCTGCAGCATGACTTGAGCCGCTTGCTCAGCAGGGAATTTGCCTCTCTCCAGCAACAATTGCCGGAGGTCTTGGCCCTCCACGAAATCCATGGTGATGAATTTGATCCCGTTGGATTGGCCGAGGTCGAAAATACGAATGACGTTCTTGTGCGTGACCTGCCGGGCGAGAATTAATTCCTGCTTGAAGCGCCTAAGGATCTCGGGATTTCGCGCGAGTTCCGGGCGAATCAGTTTAAGTGCGACGAAGCGGTCGAGTTCAAAGTCGCGCGCCTTGTAGACGGCGCCCATGCCGCCTCGTCCTAGCAATTGAAGAATTTCGTAGCGCCCCGCTAATACAGTTCCTTTTTCTAAATCATCGCCTGCCACAGCCATTGCTGCGGGCTGCGGTATGAACGCCACGGACCAGGCTTCGGGCGCTCCGCCTTCACTGAGGGTTTCCTGCGATGAGGTAACGGGGAGAGGCGTGTGGCATGTTCCACATTGCGAGGCCGCGTCCGGGTTCTTAGCCGAACAGACTGGACATTCCATGAGCGGGCTGGTCATCCTCCAATTGGCTTTTATTATGACCTCAGCGGACTCGAAAGCAAACTTCTAGGCAGCGCCGAGCTCACAGACCAGTATTCTGAATCTTCGACTCGCTTACCCGCACTCTCCGAAGCGCGTCAGGAGAGCTCTTGCCCTCTTGACAAAGACTTAGCATGGAAGTCGCATAACGGACAATTGCCCCGTTGCGCAGGCGAAAGCGAGAATGCACTGGCATTCAATATTCGTGAACGACTTATGAACCACCTTCCAGTAATCCTTCAGTTGTCGGTACAACCTAATCAAATCTTTGGGCTCAGAACCGAATGCTCCATCCTTCTCTATCTTGGTGGCCTCTGAGTGGTGGTTCTTTACTCGCGTACACGCGGCCGTTCCCTAGAATCCACTCATTCCGTGAATGTGCGGGCTGTGGGTGATCGTTTTTCACACCTCGCGAGCCAGTTTGCAGTAACGTTCGGTTTCATTTTGCTGAGGTTCTGCGATTTGGATTTTCGACAGGCCCCGTTTTCTCGGTTTAGAGTTCAGCAAGAGGCTAACACCTCGAGCGGGAGTTCCGACCTCCCTTCGCCAAGCAAATCCACAGATGTTGTCCGTATCGTTCGTAAAAACAGAGCTCAGGTAGCCCCGATCTTGACGGAGACGCGATAGCGGCGGTAGTTGGTGTAGTGGTGGAGGTTGCGGAATCTTTGCCCGGCGATTTCGATGTAGACATCGGTATCGCTGGGCAGCCACAAAGGATTTGGAACGTCCTGAAGACGCACTGCGGCGAGGATCACATCGGTCGTCCGCTGTTCGAGCTCAATGTCACTGTTGGGCGCAAGCAGATCGCTCCGCATGCGGAGGATTTGGAAATTGCTTTTGTCCACCCATAAGATCCCCTGTGTCGGCATCAGCGCCTCTTTCGCGCCGACCTTCATAACGGTCGCGAAATTAACCTCTCCAGGGCGCTGAGCAAATGCCAATACATACGTCTCGCGTGAGCCAAGCATTGCGTTGCCAAGGTAACGGAACCGCGACCGCGACTGCGCGGCGGTCGAAAACTGAATACAACTCAAGGCGTATCCGGAAGTGACCAAGTATCCCTGCGCGAGGCCGATTGGCCCCAATCGATTGCCTTTGTCGTCCATCCGATATTCTGCACCTGCGCCCCATTCGGTGCCGTGGTGAAGGATCAAGTAGTTGTCTTGAACTCGCTCCTTCGCTTTGATTTTTCCGTCGGCATTCAACTTCTCCTGGGTCACGTCTTCGCGCGCAATGAGGTCGCCAATGTTGTGGACGAAATCATCCATGCGCTCGCCCATTTTCTGAAGGATTATCGGCAATTCTTGCTGGTCTGCTGTGGGCTGAAGGCGTTTCAGATCGGGGACGCGTTCGACGAGTTGTGCCATCGGCAGATCGACGTATGGATGTGCATTCGCGTAATCCGGAGCTTTTGGCTGTCCGGGCAATACCAGATCAAGCGGAGCCATACTCGGAGAGGGTGTTTTAGCGTCCTGAGCATGTGCCTGCCAGGAGGCGCTGACCACGACCAGCAGCACAAGTCTTGTTAATGCGCTCGTTCCCCGAACGTTTAGCTGCACTGGTATCTCCAAAGATAGGGTTCTGTCGTTATACCACTGGAAGGCCGGGCCATGCTCATTCTAGAAACCTGTCGTTGGACCATACGGCAAACTCCCGATTAGCCCTGACTGCGTCTTTGACGCGTCGCTAGTGCCAGGAACTTGTCTTGAAGGATTTATTGATTTTAAAGGACTTGGGAACAAGTTCCTGGAGAGTCGTCTAACCGGAGAAGTCCTATAAAAGGGAATGTCAAGAGAAATATCTCCCCTTCGGCTCGGTGCCGAAAGTTTTTTGTGTCTCGGCATTCAGCCCAACTTGTTTGAACGTGCACTCTCGATTCGAGAGTGGTCTTCCTCAGGCC
>WNGO01000016.1_pt1 | contig 135687 bp, 119 predicted proteins | sample 5400511 | NCBI WGS metagenome assembly WNGO01 (sample SAMN13153380, study PRJNA577476) | soil metagenome | isolation source: 20 cm soil or saprolite under Garry oak tree replicate 2 | place: USA:California | collected 2016-06-15 | reverse complement strand
AGTTCACCTGCGAAACTGCGGGGTTGCATCCTGCAATCAGAGCTCCCCCTTTTTTTGCGCTAGTCATTGCATTATTTAATGTGAGGTCAATAAGTAGCATTTACCCTCGACGAGGCGAAGTTGGCCTTCGTGTCTCTCCGCTCCATGGCATCAACGAGGCAGACAGGTTTTCTATCGCCGCGACCTGCAAGCCGCTTCTCCATCACGCAGTTACCGACCCATCGACCAAAAAAGAGATTGCCTGTATCCAATAATGGATATATAATGCTCCATATATGGAGACACTCTCAGGAGGCTAGCATGGCAGCCATCAATCAACTGGCAGCGGGCATTGCTTGGGAGAAGCCTGCCGACCTTTCCAGCAAGGATGTCCTGAAGCGATTGAGTCCTTCGGCGGTCAAAGCATTCTTGAAAATTCGCGGGCTTTGGGAATTGCGCGACGAAGATGCGAGACAATTGCTGGGCGGCATCTCAAATGGTGCATTTTACGAATTGAAGAAAAAAGCGCGTGTCACGCTTGACCAAGACCGGCTCACGAGGATTTCTATTCTGACCGGGATCTTCAAAGGGTTAAACATTCTCTATAGCAAGAAGCTCGCCGACCGCTGGATTCAACTGCCAAATGAAAACCCGATGTTTGAAGGGGAGACTCCCCTTACCTACATGATCAAAGGTGGGCTCCCCGCAATGTTGCGCGTACGCCAACTTCTGGATTCTCGCCGTGGAGGGCGATAGGTTGCTGCCCCGCGTTTCCGATGTTCTCCGTGATGATACCCATCGTCTTATTCCCGCCCGGTATACTGACCGCGACGAGAGCGTTCTAGGGCGCCTCACAGATGATCCCGACGAATTGAACGCGTTATTCGAACTTGAGGGGGCTACAAATGACCGGCTTCTCGGAGAAGCTGGCCTGCTTCCAGGCATTACGGTACGGGAACTGGTCTTTGGCCTTTCGTACGCGCATATTGTCAACGCAGCTTTTGCGCATGCAAGTCCCTTCGGAAGTCGCTTCAACGGGCCGGAACGCGGGGCATGGTACGCGGGATTCACCCGCAAGACTTCGGAACTAGATGTGGCATACCACAAGAGCAGGGAACTCCAAGAAGTCCACTGGCAGGAGAAAGAGACTTTTTCCTATGTTGATTTCCTCGCTGATTTTCGAGGCACGTTTCATGATATTCGCGGTGACGCACGCTTTGGAGATTGTTTGGACGCGAGCAGCTACAAAGCATCCCAACGTTTGGCCGGAGAGCTTCTCGAGGGAGGATCAAGCGGTGTTGTGTACCCGAGCGTGCGGCATGAAGGTGGAACTTGCATCGCGTGTTTCAGGCCCGCGCTCGTGAACAATGTCCGGAAAGGCTCGTCGATCTCCATCACTTTTGAAAACGCGCTTGCTGTTCCCGAAATTCGAGAACTCTAAGGGCAACAATGAATCCAATCTCCGTGGCCTACCTGCCAGAAGCGAGCCGCTGCTCCGCCTGCCCAAATTAGAAGGTAATTGAGCGTCACTTCCGCACCTCACGCTGCGCAAGGAACAGCTCCACAGCGGCCGGCCGGAACCGAAGACGATTGGCGATGCAGTATTCGAAGGGACCCTTTCAGAAGGCCTTTCTGGAGATTTGGAGCCGTCACCTTTCCCGAGCCTGTTGTCAGAGGAAGGAATTCATCAGACGCTGCGGATGATGGGCCTTCCCCCAGGAGGATGCGCTACTGGCGGCTCAGTAATCCATCAAACATCCGAAAACCTTCGCGACATTTATCAGAAACCTATTGGATTTCTGACCGCTCGCGGTTTCTCCCGAAGACAGCAGAACGTCTCGGCGGGGGGCTCGCTATCTGGAATTTCAGTCGAATCTTCTTGTATTTGCTGTCGCGACCTGCGAGGACAATTGTCGGAGCCAAGATCGAGCCGTGGAGACAGCATTACAGTTAGAATGAGATTCATACTGAAGATGGGGACCGAGTAGTCCACGGAATTCGCCGCAAAGGATGGCGCTAGCTCTGTCCCTTGCAACTATGCAGAAGCCCGAAAATTCACTCCCCAGGAAGAATAGAGAAAGGGAGACTCTCCAGCGGTGAAACTTGAGCGACAGGTTATTCACATACTCGACTAAGGTTTGCCTACTGTTTGGTTTGCTTTTCTGCACGTATCAGGTAGTCAGAAAAGGAATCGGCGATGCGTATTTTCGACCAGGATCGCCGACGTCGATTCAAACCGCGTTGAAGTGGGACGATGACAATCCGCAGTATTATGACGCGCTGGGAACTCTCACACACTTTTATGGGACCACTGGCAATTTAGAAGAAAGCATTCCGTTATACGAGAGTGCAACGCGTTTAAGCCCGTATGATGCTCACTTTTGGAGTGACCTGGGAGCGGCCTACGATTGGGCGGGGCGAACCAACGACGCGTCGAGGGCGTTCCAGCGGGCACTCCAGCTCTTCCCCAATTCGCCGGAGATCCACTGGAGATTCGCCAACTTTGCGATTCGGGCTCATCAGATCCCAGAGGCGCTTCGCTCCTTACAAATTGTCCTTGCAGGAAACAACCCCTCCCACCGGGACGTGTTCCATCTTGCGGCCAATGCGACGCGCGACGATCGTGCGATTTTGGAGATGCTTCCTCCTCAAACTTCCGTATTCTTTGATTATCTTAATTTTGAAATGGAAGACGGTAACGTACTGGCCGCCGAGCAAGCCTGGCTCCGCCTCCTCCAGCTAAAGTTGCCATTTAGTCTCCGCCAGGCATTTCCTTATCTCGACGCGCTCATCCAGCACCGCGAGCCCGACCGCCTGGCGGCTGCGTGGTCTGCCCTGGCCGAGCGCTTTTCGGAGCAGATTGGCCCGCTTGTGAGCAAACCCAATTTGGTTGCAAACGGGAGTTTCGAGCGCGACCTCCTCGATGGGGGCATGGATTGGCGCGTTGTTCCTGTCGAAGGGGCCGTAGCTGGCCTGGATTCCCACGGTGCTTTCGAGGGAACTCGCGCCCTGCGCATCGAATTCAATGGGAAGCGCAACCTCCACTATGAGCACGTATTCCAATACGTGGCCGTCCGGCCGAACACTCGGTATCGGTTTTCCGGTGCCATGCGTGTGAACGGAATTACCACGGACAGCGGGCCAAGGTTTCAGGTGTTCGACGCTTTCAACATGCAGAAACTGTTTCTATCGACTGAAAACATGGTGGGCACTTCCAATTGGTCCTCACAACAACTCGAATTCAAGACCAAGGCTGATACGCGGCTGGTATTGATCAGGGTCGCGCGCCCCCCGAGCGAGAAACTGGATAACCAGATAAACGGCACCGTCTGGATCGATCAGATCAGCCTCAACCCAGAAAACCAATGAGTTCGGCCTCGGATTTCGAGGATCTGTCCAAATTCAAGACAACACGGAGTGCAGGTTTTTACCGGATTGAAGGGGAACTCGGGTAAACCTATGATTTATTTGATTGATGGCAGGTAATTTGCAAGATTCCTGACCCACGGATGCGAGGCATGCCGGGTATACTACATTTCGCGCGAAACGATCCCGAGATCGCCGAACGTCGGACGCAGACTCGCACGCTCGTTACCCCGCCGATCTACGCCAACATAGAAAACCTAAATGGCGGTCTTATCTACAACATGAGTGAAGAGGGGCTAGCCCTGTCTGCTGCCTTGAATCTAGGCGGCGATGGCCCCCTAGGCATGCAGATCCACTTACCGGACTCCGGAGGCTGGATCGAGGCTACTGGTGAGATTGCGTGGAGAAGTGAATCAGGCAAAACGGTAGGCATAAAACTCGTCAGCCTGTCCGAAGAGGCGCGCCTACGAATCAGGAACTGGCTTGCCTCAGAAAACTTGCAAGGCGAACCTCAGTCGGAGGAAGAGAAGCACACAAGGCTGGAACAACACCCGGTGACCGGGGCGGCGGCAAGAACCGCCCTGTTCCCATCGCCGAATCCTGTGGAGTCCGGCGTCGTCACGGATTCTCGCACCCCTGAACGGATCAATTGGATAGATTCTTCCGTTCTCAATGACCAGCCGACGGGAGTCGTCGCGCAGCCTATTTCGCAACCCATGGAAATCGCTTCAGACAACCCGGCCGTCGCGGACAGCGCGCCTCAGCCTCGCGAACGCCGGGTTTTTCCACGTTGGCCGATCAGGCCGCTCAGTTACGTCGAGTTGGGCCCTGACAATGGCGGCGTCCTCCTGAATATCAGTGAAAGCGGTCTAGCTGTTACCTCGGCCATGCCTCTGGCCGAGAATCACCTTTCCAGCATAGTGATTCAATTCACGGGGTCTCGGGATCAAGTAAATGTAAGCGGGCAGATCGCGTGGATCAGCGAATCAAGAAAAGCGGCCGGGATTCGGTTCCTCAACTTAACGGAAGAGGCGCGCAGAATAATCGCCAGTCAGGTTTCTAAGGAACCGTCGCCGGCGAAAGATCACGTGCAAAGTATCGATGCTCCTGATGCCGTTGCCATTCCTCCGGCAATACCGGAGATTCCCCAGGTGAAGATTCTTAAGCCCGCAGATACGCCCTCTGGCGCAGTCGCCGAAGATCACTGGCGGGCTTCGGTTCCCTCAAGTCTCTCTTTGCCCGATGACTTAGTATCAGCCGCGACAGTAGCTGTGCCCGGCAAGCTTTCAAAGAAAAGCGAATTCCGCCGCAAATCAAGACCTGCATTTCATCTAAGAACTTTAAGAGCAGTACCCGATCAATTGAGGCGCCTCGCCGCCGTCGTAATACTAGTGGCCGTAGCAGGGGTGGCCATAAGATGGGTTGCCGCGTCATCTAGCATTCGGCATGAAGTGGTCGGGTTCATCGCGGAGAACGCAAAGAGCTTAAACAAACCACCTCAGCTGAAAGAAGCCCTTCCCGCCAACAAGACTACAGCCGCTCCCGTTCTGCAATCGGAGGGTAGCGGCTCACAAGCCGCTGAGCTCGAGGGGATTCCAACAAAACGCAATGTGAGCGATGTGAAAGGTTCAGAAACATCCCCGGAACCTGCGCGTTCGCAAGTGCGCGGCGGCGAGCACCCTGCTGCCAAGCCTGCCGTTAATTACGCCGTCCGCCGGACCCAGAGCCCCCTGCTAAAGAGCCAGCTCGCAAAGCCTCCTGAGCATGCTGTTGCTGCCGCGCCGAATCCGGCCCCGGCGAATGTCCGAAGCCAATCCGCGGCAAGTACGCCGGCCCAACCGGCGCAAAACATCGCCACGCCAACACCAAGTCAGCCCACCAGTATCCCCAGTGGAACGGCGTCAGCTGAATTGAAAGAGAAAGAACCTCCATCACCTCCGAAGCAACCGGTTGTCCCCGTGACTCCGACGTGGTCGGTCTCGGTCAGCACCGATCCCTATCCTTCGCTCCGCATTCCGCCGGACGTCAGTTCGCAGAAAGCAACGCGTGGCGGCAGCCTGCAGATCGGCCGTGCCACCACGCGTGTTGAGCCGGTCTATCCTGAAGAAGCCAAGCGCCAGGGCGTCGAAGGGACTGTAAAGTTACACGTTGTTGTCGGCCGGGATGGAACCGTGCAAAGCGCCGAGCCAATCAGTGGCCCAACCTTGCTGGCGAAGGCGGCATCGAGCGCGATTCGCGAATGGCATTACGGGCAAACCCTGCTCGCCGGGCAACCCGTGGAAACCGAGCAAGACATCGTAGTCAACTTCCGCCTGGTGAATCCTTCAGTCTCCAAGAATTAATTGGACTCGGAACGCAGCTGTTGATCTTATGGCGAAGCCGGGCTGACGGACTGTTTTCCCCCGCCGCGGGCTAGCGCAGCAGCAGCGCCGGCTGCTCCCCCAGCTGCCAGTCCCAGATAACCCCACCCTGTAAAACTGCCCTTGGACTTTCGGGCTCCGGAAACTGATTTAGCCAAGTTAACAGGTGTCATGTCTTGCTGCACTACCGGAAACAATTCGCCATTCGGCGCAACGCTCACGGCTTGACCAACCTGGAGAAACTGGCCAGCGGTCCCCTGCAAATTCAAGACCCCAATGGCTCCATCCGAACAGGTGACAAGATAAGATCCATCCGGGGCCCTGTCGATCGAGGCCAAAGCTATGTGCTCTTTGGTTGACGGAACCAGCACATCGTTTCCGACCCGCAGCGTCAGCCCGTTTGGTCCGCTGATGGAATTCATCACTACTGCTCCCGCCTGCAACTCAGCCGTATATTCATACTTGCCGGCAAAGAGCACTTGACTGCGCGGAGACAGTTTGAGCGAGCCCTTTCCGCTCATGTTAAAGGTCGCCGACCCAGTCTCCCCAACGCGCACTCTGTCGCCCGAAAAAATCGTGATTTCGGCAGGCGCAGGAGAATCATTCACATAGGCATCGCCGACGCTGGTCAAGGAGCCAAGTGCTGCTCTCTCTTTCTCTTGTGGAATTGCCCGGGCGCGGCTCATGGCAGGAAAAAGTAAGAAAAGCAGCATAGCAAGGATCTGCCTCTGCCCAAAGGCAAGCGAGGGATCCCGGCTTTGCTTCGTGCCAACAAGCGGTGCTGTAGTCAAAATCACTGGCATCTGCCTAACCGAAGAATGGACGAGGCGGGCTGACCAAGATTACGTATCACTTCCACGATTCGTTGTCGATAGGGGGAATACCCGGGTTTACCGATCCATGGAAGCCTTGGGGCCGCCTGATTCAAGCCGCCTCTTCTCCCTTAAGGTTTTCACCTGAGTTCGATTACAGACTGGACCTTATCGACTGATTTGCGTTCAGCCTCTACGCTTGGCTTGCTTGAAGCGCGTTTGAGAGTACTGGGTTGTGCAGCCTTTCCAGCCCTCGAGTCCGCGGTCAAAACGCTCTTTCTTGTAAATCAAAGGCCCGAGGTGGTCGACTTCATGGACGGTGACTCTTTCGACCTCCAAAGACGAGTCGTTGGTCAAGTCAACTCATTGCCGGCACGTGCGATTCGCCAGCGGAGAGTCGAGTTCAGGAATTTAGCGACACGTGCGTCTTCCGTGCCGTCCCCAGCTAAGATTTTGGAACTTGTTTTGCCCGAGGCTGACCAAAGCGGTCGGTGCGAAAGGGCAGTTGAAAGAGGCAACACCTTCCCACGTGAGCGCGCTATCCTCGTCAGTGGCTCGTTCGTGAAGAGGATCATAGATGTTGTATTGTCAGGCATCGCTCTTTTGTTTCTCTGGCCACTCCTGCTCGTGATTGCCGTCGCCATCAAGCTCGAATCACCTGGTCCGATCATCTACCGTTCGCTTCGCGCGGGGAAAAAGGGACAAAAATTTGTTTGTTATAAATTCCGGACCATGGTCGACGGCGCGGACGAACTGAAAGATGCGCTGCGCCGATTCAACGAGCGCCGCGACCCTTTCTTCAAAATCGCCGATGATCCTCGCGTCACCCGGCTCGGCCGCTTTCTTCGCAAGTACAGCCTCGACGAACTGCCCCAATTTTGGAATGTCTTGAAAGGGGATATGAGCCTGGTTGGTCCGCGCCCCCATCCCGTGGACGACTGCGCGCGCTACCGTCCCGCCGATCACAGGCGACTGGATGTGAAACCGGGCATAACCGGGCTTTGGCAAGTCATTGCGCGCTCCGATCCCTCGTTTGAAACGTGCATGACGCTGGATCTTGAATACATGAAACGCTGGAGCCTGTCGCTCGATTTCAAGATCTTGGTGCGCACGGTTCCCGCAGTGCTGGCCGGAGAAGGTCAGTAACGAGAAGTTTGCTAGGAACGGCTTGATTCTTCAGGCCAGACCGCTGAAACGGAAGATTCCTGTGCTTCGTATCGCTCCGAATCGTTTGACGGGGGAAAGAACAATAGCGCTGGGTGATAGTGCTGCACCCCGTTCCCCTGATTCTGCCCAGCGACCAGGCACCGCTGTTGTTTTGTTTAGCAAGGGGACTCCGGGCAAAATTATCAACGGCTGGCTGATTCTCATTGTGGTCTTGGGAGCTGTAATTGCTCTCGCAGACGGCCTGACACGCGCTCCCAATCTAGAGTTGGAACTATCTCCGCCGCAACCCCTGGAATATGCACCCTACTGTGCCGCTTTTCTGCTAGCGGGGTTAACCCTTCCACTCATGTTTGCCTACGCAAAAAGGGCACGGATTTCGCTTGCCGAGGGATTATTCCTGTGGTTTGTATTTTGCACCACGGCATACCTGAAGGATTTTTCCTACCTTCGCTGGCCCGGCGCTCCACTCTTCGTCACCGACGTTGTCTTGATTGTTCTGCTCCTTTCGATCTATGTTGTGCGGCTCCGGCGCCGCCCCCGTTACCCCCTTGTGTTGAATATCTCCCTAGCGCTTTTTATCGCAGCTGGCGCGCTGGCGGCCGCACGGGGTTTCTTGGGGCATCGCGACCCTATCTTGGTGCTACGTGATTCCGCACTGGTTGGATACTCGCTTTTTTTGCTGGTTGGGTATCATCTCTTCGGGAGTTGGCTGGCGATAAGGAGAGTAGCAGTTTGGTTTGTACTTGGTACCGCGCTCAACGTTCTAAATGGATTGGCTTGGTTTGTTGTCGCTCCTGAACAAAGACGCTTTGTCGCTCCTGGGATTTATGTTTTGGTCTCCCTCGTTGGCGTCTTAATGATGATTGCGGACCGCGTCATCGGGCCGCGCATTGGTTGGATTTTCGCCGGAGTCTTCTCCCTTGGCTTGCTGCTCGCTAACGCACGAAGCCTTTTCGTAGCTCTTGGCATTGTGCTTCTGATAGTGCTGTTTGTCCCAGGGATGTTTCGGAGGAAGCTTCCTTCTACGCGCCTGGTCACAGCTCTCGTCACCACCGCCGTTCTGCTGTGCTCCCTTGCGTTTCTATTTCTTCATCTGCAGGCTAGCCGAGACTTTACGACGCGTGTAGCCGACAATCTGGCTTCGGGGCTTCTCCATACAAGTGACGACCCTTTTTGGCAATTCCGGCTCATGGCCTGGAAAGAGGCCCAGAGGCGTTTTGAGAAATACCCTCCAGCCGGGGAAGGATTTGGAGTTCCTTTTAACTTTGATATCTGGGACAATGATCCCCGCCCCCACAATACGTTTCTGACCGTGCTCTACAAGATGGGTCTCTTAGGATTTCTCCCCTTGCTTGCCCTTCTTGCCTATTTCTTTTGGCTTTGTCTGCGAGCGGTCCACCACAATTCGGAGAACCGTCGTGTCTCCTTCTTGCAAGCGCTGATCTTGGCACAAATCTCTTTCTGCGTCTGGGGAGGGGCCGATTCCGTGCTTGAGAGTCCTTACTTGGCCTCACTTTTCTGGGTGGGGATGGGCATCGGTCTGGGCATGATTCAGAAGCTCAATTATGAACGATCATTGCAGACTCTTTCATATTTTCCCCGCGGTAACGATGAAATATTTCAAAGGGATCATCCTAAGGGAACAGTTAGTAATGCAGAAGTTCCGACGTAATTTGGCGAATCGCCCTTGTTTCTATATGCGCTCGACCGCAGCGGACGATCTCTAGTTGAAGAACGGCCTGATGGTAGCTGAAGAGAGGCGGGGCCTGACGTCAATGCGGCAAGATGATAGCGGCACAAGCGCCGCGAGCTTTAGGGAAGCTGCGGCGCGGGCGAGCCTATTACTGATGACGCCACGCAAATGGCGGCTCGTCCGCATCTTCGAGACCATGGCGCGATTCCTAAAGCCCCTGGTGCCCCCGCTACCGCCTGTTAAAAATCCTGCCGAACCACCCGCGAGCATTCTCGTGGTTGAGTACTGGAATTTGGGCGACCTCGCCATCCTGGTGCCCTTCCTTAGGAATCTACGGCGGAGTTTTCCCCTGGCGCGAATTTCCCTTTTGGTCAGCGCTGACCTGGCTTCTTTTCTTGACGGTCAGAGACTCGTGGATGAATTCATTCCCGTTCGTGTGCCCTGGGCGCGCCACTTCAATCGGTGGCGGAAATATAATCCCTTCTCTTTCGACTGGATTTCGCTGTCACGCACGATTGTCTCGCTACGGAAGCGGCGCTTCGACTGGGCCTTTTCGGGCCGCATGGACGTTCGCGACAACCTCATTCTCTGGCTGAGTGGTGCGCGTCGGCGAATCGGGTACGGCATTGGGGGCGGTGGTTCCTTTTTGACCGACCGGGTCACGCCGGATATGTCCCGCCCGCACCGCGCCGAAGTATGGCTGCACTTGCTGGAGGCACTGGGGGAGCCCTTGGACTGGAAGGTCGACGGTTTCCATCTGACACACAGGGAGTTGGCTTCGGCTCGGTCGTACCTCGCTGCACTTGGCATTGCCCCTGGTGCCTTTCTCGTCGGCGTCCACCCCGGTGCCCGGATCGCGACGCGACGCTGGGGTGACGACCGCTTCGCTGAAGTTGTTCGCCGCGTCCTTGAGGAAACCGACGCGCACGTTCTATGGTTCTTGGAACCGGGGACTTCGAGCCAAGCGCCGCAGTTGGAGCGCTGTCATGCAGTTAGTCTCAGCTTCCGGTCTTTCCTAGCCGTACTTTCTTATTGTCGGTTTCTTGTTTGCAATGACAGCGGTCCGATGCACCTTGCGAACCTGCTGGGCGTGTCGATTGTGGCTGTTTTCGGCCCGACCCAGGCGGAGTGGTTCGGTCCGCGCGGACCACATGACCATCTCGTGATTCGTCCGGAATTCTCGTGCCGCCCGTGCTTTGACTACTGCATTTTTGACCAGCCCTATTGCCTTCGGGCAATCTCAACAGATGACGTGTATAACGCCGTCGAACATGCTCTTCGCTCTGTCGACAAAGGGAAGCGCGAGAGGGTGAGTGCTCGTGGAATCGAAAACGCGGTTCCTTCAGGAAATAATTCCAGCCGAAACCTGGTCGAAACGAGAGTAATCGCGGCCAACGTGGATTTCTCTAGGCTTCATGCAAAGCAAAGGCGCTAGCTTGGGCCCGAGCATCCAGTAGCGTCTTAGTTGAAAAATTCACCTGACCGTCAACCTTGGAGCAGGGTCTGTCCGTATTGCAATCCAACTCTTTACCGCACCACAAAAGTACTCGGCAACCAGTTCGGCGTCGGGGAACAGGCGCTCAAGCTCATCTCGGTCTAGGAGGCGGACTCCATAGGTAAGGTCATCGCATTCTGAAGGAGTAAGTCTATTGAACAGTCCACGTACGGTACAGCGCTGTACCAGCGCCCGTTGCCACGGCTTTGGCAGAAACTGAAAGAATGGCGTGAGTACGTGTGGCTCAAGGAAAAATCTGCGGTTCGGTGTTTGCACATAGTAAGTCTTACCGACGCGTCGAACCTCATTCGCAAACGCCTTTTGCTCCGACCAGCCACCCACATGCTCAATAACAGAATTACTGATGACCACATCAAACGTGCCATCTTCGAAATGCATGCATCGTCCGTCGCCAATGACGTGACCAATCGGCCCATGACCAGCAGCCTCTTCGGTGAGGTTCAAAATCGTGACCTGCGGCAACCATGCCGCGTAGCACCAGAAGAACTGCCACGATCCGCCTACATCGAGAACTCGCGTACTTGGTTTCAGATGGAGCAAATCATATAGTTGGCGAATACGGCTGCTCCGAAAATATCGGGATATCGCGGAATATACATAGAACACGCTTTTCATCACATTTGATGACCGCCGAACACTTTCAGTATTTCGATTCCTTTTCCGTGGGCCAATGCATCTGCGATCCTGAGGGGAACCTCTCCTTAAGGCGCAGGATTGGCTGTTCAAAGAAGTACCATGAAAGGGAAGCCGCTATCATTACCAAGAGAATCTGGCCGACGAACCCCAACAAATTTCGTGCCACCGGGTTAGACTGAAAGAAACTCTGGCGGCCGATAAAACGGGCCCACAGAACGAAGATTGGAAAGTGCAGCAGATAGATTCCATAGCTGATCTTTCCCACGTATCGCAACCAGCCTGCCGAGAGCATTCGCCCAAGCAGAGACGAGCGCGCCTCAGCCAGAGATATGCCTAACAGGCCAGTGAATGCGATGGCTAGGAACGTAAAGCCGATGACGGCGCTGTTTCTGGGCATCAAGATTCGTGCCAGTACGGTTCCCGCCGCACCAACTCCCAGAAACTGGTAAGCGCGAATGCGCCAACCGGCAAATGTACAGCTTGGGGAGCGCAGCCACATCGCTGCCAGGGAACCAAATGCGATGGCATCCAACCGCGAAAGCGTAAAAAAGTATAGAAATCCAAACGGGGCGCCATGAGAATAGCCAATAAGTCTTGAGGATAAGGATACAAGGACAAGCGACGCCGAAACAATCGCGAGCGTCCGCTTTCTGAGTAGATACACCAAGAGGGGCCAGGTCATATAAAACTGCTCCTCGACGGCCAAGGACCAAGTCGCGCCCAAAGCAAAATGATACGTAGCACTACGCATAAAAACGATGTTTTGCACGTAGAAGACAAAAGCGGGCCAAATTTTGGCGGCCGTCGGTCGCATGGCAGGCGCAAACAGGGGCGCTACGACAAATGCAAGAAAGAGAACTAGGTAGTATAAAGGCCAAATGCGTAGCGCCCGCCGAGCGTAGAAGTTTCGGAAATAATGCGGAGTTCCCTTCGAATCTGTGAGTATTCCCGTGATGAGAAATCCCGACAATACAAAGAACAGGTCCACACCCAATCGCGCAAATTCTAGCCCTCCTGCATGTGGCAATGCTTCGAGGAAACCAGAGTGAGCAATGAGAACCAGAAGAATCGCAAGTCCCCGAAGGCCGTCAAACTGAGGTATATAACCGCGGATGAAGAACGAAGTCGCGATAGGTGTGTTTCCCATACCCTGAGAACTGGCTCACCTCCCGGCGAGGATGTTCTCCGCGATTCCAACCGACATCAATAGGGGAAACACCTGCTACCCTCGTCAGAACCTGGGATTAAATGCGATCTTGCCGTCTTCGGCAGTTAGCCACGGCCGTAGTTGCTCGGTCTTTTCAATACAACAAAAGAATTTGTTGCCTTGGCCACGCAGGATCGGAATACCGTTAAGAGCAATCTGCAGGGCTCTCAAAATAACAAGAAAGGTCTTTGCTCCCATGATCGAAGTAATCGCGTGAATTCTGGTTTCTTTTCTTATTGAGAGCTCTTTCTCATCGACATTGAAGTCCCAGTAGGGGTACGCATGCACCTGAAACAAATATTCGGCCAAGTAGGAAGAAACTGTCTTGCGCACCTCACTTCCGCTCCAACGATAAATGAAGTTCGGTATGCACGAATCTCTAACGCCGCCCGCCTGATACCCATGATAGACGACCGAGAAGATCTCATAGGGAAACGAGAACCCGGTCCGGGTCAGTACGCCCATCGAGAAGGAATCGTTCGGCTCCAGCAGGACGACATGCTTGCGCGCAACACGCAGCATTTCACAAAGGGCTCTGTGCGGGGACCGGCAATGGTGCAAGACTTCGTGAGCTAAGACACAATCAAATGAACCATCAGCCAAATCTACGTTTTCAGCGTCGATCGCTAATAGCTTCACTTTGGCGCTCAGATTTGTATGAGCTTCTTCTTCCTCGAGTTCTGACTGGAAATTCGAGAGAGTTATGTCATTGAATCCTGCGCACTTCAGAAGCTCAACGTCCTGCCAACTACCTCCCATCACGAGCAACTTTTCATTGGTATCAATGTGGCAAGTCTTGGCGTAGCGCTGAAGAACGGCCAGGAATTGGTCTCTCCTCTTTTCGGATCCCGCTGTCCTCACCTCTTGTTTCGTGACTGAAGTTGATCTCATACATTCGCTACCATGTTGTATCGTCTCACTGCATTTTCTGTATGGAGCACTTGGCATTTCTATTCCTTGTGAGCAGCCAAATGTCCGGGCCTTGAACCTAGCCCCCCGGAGCCGTGCTATCATACATATGCGATGGACTCTCGGCGTAGCGCTCTCTGGAAGCCCGCTACTACTTATCCACGCCCGGAACGCATGAATCCCGATTCAGATCTGGTCGTTTGTCGCTTGCCATCCGCTATCACGTATCTTCTTTGTTTTCACATTCTTCCGAACTCTTTTGCACTCCTCAAGAACCTATCTCTTTTCTTTTCAATCAATTCCGCACTCTTTTGCATAAACACGGGGGGTGGGGTATGTCCTCTTTAGTCTCTCTGTCTCTTCAACAAGTTCCAGCCTCCTTGGGGAACAACCCTGCATCATGGTGGAGCAGTTTCATGGGATCGCACTAACTATGGCGACGCAAGCTCAAACAACGCAAGCCTTTGAGAGCCAAGCCTGCCTCCGAGTTTTGGGCGTACGGGTGGACCCTGTGCAGTTCCCCGATGTGATCGCGCAGATGACGGAATGGATTCGCGAGCGCGACGGATGCCACTCCATCGCTGCGACTGGCATGCACGGCGTTGTCGAGGCGCAGCACGATGCTTCCTTCAAGGACATTCTGAACGGAACGGATCTGATTGTACCTGACGGCATGCCTCTCGTATGGTTAGGCCGACATGAGGGCCACGCTCTGCGCAGGCGCGTCTACGGGCCGGATTTGCTCTTGGCTTTTTGTGAACAGAGCGCCGGACGAGACTACCGCCACTTTTTCTACGGAGGAGAATCGGGCGTCGCCGAGCGCCTTGCTGAATCGCTCAAAAACCGATTCCCGAGGCTCAACGTCGTTGGTACGTACTCACCTCCTTTTCGTTCACTAACTGCGGCAGAAGACGAAGAAATAATGGAGCTGATAAGCCGCGCTGCTTCAGACGTGCTATGGGTCGGATTGGGCACGCCAAAGCAAGAGCGCTGGATGCACGCGCACAAAGATAAACTGCGCGTCCCCGTTCTAGTTGGGGTCGGCGCAGCCTTCGACATGCTTTCCGGCAGACGAAAGCAAGCCCCTCGCTGGATGCGCGAACACGGTCTCGAATGGTTCTTCCGCTTAATGCAAGAGCCGCGCCGTTTGTGGCGGCGGTATCTCGTTTACGGAGCCCAGTTTATCGTTTACCTGGTGCTCGAAAGCTTGCGGCTGAAGAATTTCGAGGCTAGCGGCAGCAGCCTTCCTGAGCGGACACCGAGTCGCCGGACAGGTGCCTAACCCCTTTCCTTCTTCGCAAATTCCCGCTCGTTCAGCCTCAGGTCTTCACCTGTATTTCAATTCAAGGCTGCACCTTATCGACTGGCGGTCCCCTCCTTCGTAGTCTGCATTTGTCCGGTCTTCGTTTCGAAGTGGGAGTCAGAGCAATCCAAGTGGAAAGAATTCGGTCCAGGGGGTTGATTCTAGGCGTCTTTGCATTCGCTATAGGTTTTTTCTGTTTGCCGCACAATCTAGTGTTTGCCGCGAATCCAGACAACGCTAGTCAAGGCGCCCAGGAAGCTCACTCGTCACCGCAATCGCCAAATCAGAACCAAACTGCGCCTCCGCCAAACTTGGAAACTGCCGGGGATTGGAATCACCGCCTGAAGGAACTGCTGGATTCCAATCCATCGAGGCCGGCTCTAAGCGCCCAGGAATATCGCATCGGTTCCGAAGACGTTCTCAACATCAATGTCTTCGAAGCCCAGGAGCTGAATCGCGAGGTCCGCGTCTCGGCAGGGGGAGAAATTTCTCTCCCCTTGCTCGGATCAGTCCGAGCGGCAGGATTGACTCCCCGGGAATTGGAATTTGTTCTCCAGGAACTTCTTCACCGCACGTACATGAAGGACCCGCACGTAAGTGTGTTTGTGCGCGAGATGCAAAGCCATCCTGTTTCGGTGATGGGGGCGGTTAGACGGCCCGGCGTCTTCCAAATTCGTGGAAGCAAGACGCTGCTGGAAGTTCTTTCTCTCGCAGAAGGCTTGGCCGACGACGCCGGCGAAACCGTCATCATTCTGCGAGGCGCGGCTCTGTCCGCGGAGCCGGATCCACCCGCGGATCATCCCGCCGCATCGGATCCACCTTCCCCCGGTCCGCAAAGTCCCGGCGAAGCGAATGCCGCGTACTCGCCCGCCAGCGAGAATCGCTCTGCGTCAGAGGGTGCCGTGCAGGTGAACTTGAAGGATCTTCTCGAGTCGGCTGATTCTCGCAGCAATCCCCTGGTTCACCCTGGCGATATCGTTAAAGTCACTCGCGCAGGCGTCGTTTACGTTATTGGTGAAGTTCGCAAGCCCGGCGGATTCGTCTTGAAGTCAAATGAGAAAATTTCCGTCCTCCAGGCTCTGGCTTTGAGCGAGGGACTCACTTCCACCGCTTCAAAGGGCAACGCCCGAATTATCCGCACGGATCAGCAGAGTGGTGAGCGAAAGGAGACTCCGATTAACTTGGGAAAAATTCTGGCGGGGAAAGCTCCGGACCTGGTGCTCGGGCCGAAGGACATTGTCTTCGTACCCAACAGCGCCGCGAAGAGCACGTTTGGCCGGGGAGCGGAAGTCGCAGCGCAAACGCTCGCGGGGCTCCTGATTTTCCACTGGTAAGAGCATGGACGACCAAAATCAAGTCGAGCTTTATGGCCGCGGCCATCGCCTCGATCGGCGCGGGCCCGGCGTTCTCGATAGCCGCCTCGGGGAGCTGCCTGATTCCTACGAAATCCTGGAACCCCGCGAAGCACTCGATCTTCGCAGCTATGGCCGCATCCTTCGCAAGCGCCTGCCGGCCATCCTCGTCGTCTTCTTCATTCTGTTTACTGCCATTCTTATCGCCACGCTCAAGCAAAAGCCCGTCTATCGGGCTCAGGTCCTGCTGGAAATTCAGAAGGAGAATCCGGACATCCCGACCATCAAGGAACTCTATGAACTCGACGCCGTGTCCGACGCCTACCTGAGGACGCAATACAGCATTCTGGCCAGCGAAAGCCTGTCGCGCCGAGTGATCGACCAGCTCCAACTGGAAACTCTCCCAGAATTCAACTCTCCCAAATGGTGGCAGTTCTGGCAAAGGAAGAAAAAATCTCTCGCGTCTCAAACCTTCGCGATCGGGCCGGTACCGGAAGTCCGCGATCGCGAGCTATCCCAGCGAGTGCTGGAGCGATTTCAGGATCAATTGACCATCGATCCCGTCAATCGCAGCCGCCTTGTGGCTGTTCGATTTGACTCGCGCGATCCGGAACTCGCCGCGCGCGTTGTCAATACTCTTGCCTCGGATTATGTCGATCAAAGTCTGGACGCACGCTGGCAAGCAACACAACGGGCCGCGGAGTGGCTTTCGCAGCAGTTGGTCGGTGTGAAGGCAAAATTGGAAAAGTCCGAAGATGAGCTCCAAAGCTACGCGCGGCGCAATGGTCTGGTCTTCCTTGAAACAGACAAAGGCGCCAGCCAGAACGTCGCAAATGAGCGGCTGCAGCAGCTCCAGGAGCAACTGACAAAAGCACAATCCGAGCGATATGAAAAGGAAGCGCTTTACCGCTTGGTTCAAACGGGCGAGTTGGGTGCCTTGCCTGGAGTGTTCGAGAACAAATTGATTCAGGATTTGAGCGAACGTCTCGCGGAACTCAAGCGTGAGCATGCCCAGTTGTCGACCACGTTCAGTGCCGATTATCCCCGCGTCAAGGAAATACAGAGCCAGATCGACGAGATCGAGTCGTCACTTCGTGACGAACGCCAGCGCGCCGCCGACCGGATCGCCAACGATTATTCAGCTGCGGTCCGCCGTGAGGACTTGGTTCAGCAGGCGCTGGACGGCCAGCAAAAGCAGGTAAGCCTGATCGCCGAAAAATCTGTTCAGTACAACATTTTGAAACGCGAGGTCGACACGAACAAACAGCTCTACGAAGGACTGTTGCAGCAGTTGAAAGAGGCCGGCGTCTCTGCCGGCCTCAAGGCTAGCAACATCCGCCTCGTGGATTCCGCCGAACCGCCTGCCAAACCCGTTAAGCCGAGAATCCTCTTGAATCTGTCTGTTGCTGTGTTTCTCGGTCTAGCGCTTGGCATTTGCGCCGCACTCTTCCAGGAGCGCATGGACGATACGCTCAAAGGCGATGACGATGTCGAGCGTCTGTTGGGCCTTCCTTCCCTGGCCCTGATTCCAATTGTGCCTTCGTCAAATGGCGACCAGCTTGGTATCCACAGGTTCCTCCCGCGGGACAAGTCTCTGGTGCTCGCAGGAAATGGCTCTGGCAAAAACTCGCCTCCTTCCTGGCACCTTATTGATCGCGACGGCGCACAACATGCCGCTCTTGGCGAAGCGTTTCGCAGTCTCCGCACTTCGGTTTTGCTCTCCACTCCGGACCGGCCTCCCAGCTCTCTTCTGGTCACGAGCACCCAGCCTGCCGACGGCAAGACCACTGTAGCCTGCAACCTGGCGATTTCGTTGGCCCAGCTTGGTCATCGGGTCTTGCTTGTGGACGCGGATTTGCGCTCCCCCTCTTTGCATAAATTGTTCGGCATCGATCGGAGCCTGGGCTTGGTCAGCTATCTTACCGGTCAGCAGGATTGGCGCGCCGTGGTGCGCCCCTGTGGCTCGCGCGGACTTGATCTCGTGGTTTGCGGCCCCGTGCCTCCGAATCCCTCCGAGCTTCTCTCTTCTCAGAGCATGGGAGCTTTGATCCGCTCTGCGTCCGCGGAGTACGGCTTCCGCGGAGTACGGCTTTGTAATCCTGGATTCTTCGCCTATGCTTGCGTTGGCCGATAGCCGCATCCTCGCCCCGCTGGTAAACGGCGTGCTCCTGGTCGTAAGGAGCGGGACCACTCCTCGCGAGCAGCTTTTGCACGCGCAGTCTGGAATCCGCAGCGTGGGTGGCAACTTGATCGGCGTGGTGCTGAACAGCGTCGATATTCGCACCAACGGCTACTACAACTATGGCCCGTATGGTCCCAATGCCGGCTCTCCTTCACAAGAAACTTTCATCGCCACGAATCTCCAGATACCTCCGCAACAAAAAGCCAGCGACTGATCCATTACGAGCCTTCCATGGTTCGATTGCTTGAAGCTGGCCTCATCGGCGCCGTGTGCCTGGCCGTTTTGGCCTTCGGCGGCACTGCCCCTTCGTTTTTTGCAGTAACGCAGGTGATTATCTTGGGGCTGGGCGTTGTCTTCCTTCTCTCAGGCAAGTATTCGCGTCTTGTTGCCGTTCGAATTCCGGTCGTGAGCCCGCTTCTCCTGGTCGCTTTGGTCCTGCTGCAAATTTGCCCGCTTCCTGTTTCCCTGGCGCCCATCTTTGGACGAGCCCGCAACGAACTGCCTGCCGGGTCTTATTTCACCGTCAGCATGGCGCGGTACCAAACGGTCTCGCATCTCTTGCTGCTGGTCACCTATCTGACGGCCTTCTTCCTGACTTTGTTCCTGTGCCGGGACCGCAACGCGAAGAAGCGGCTTGTCTTTGCTCTCGTGTCGCTCGGAGTATTCGAATCTCTCTATGGCCTGATTCAATATCTCACCGGCTGGCAACAAATTTTCGCCTATGTCAAAAAATACTATTTGGAGGAAGCCACCGGCACGTACATCAACCGCAATCATTTCGCCGGTTTTTTGGAAATGATCCTCCCGTTTGCCATGGTCCTCGCTTTGCGCTGGACGCACCTTCTATCTAGGAACACTTCCGGCGGAGCCGGAACGTTCCGCAAGATTGTTTCCCGGACCGAACTGGTTTCTGTCGTGTTCTGGCTCTTTCTTGCCATCCTGATCTCTGCCGCTCTGGTCCTATCGCGCTCGCGCATGGGAATCATCTCCGCTCTGGTTTCGCTCGTTGCCATTCTGGCGCTTGCTGGAACATCGACTGTGCGTCCGCGAACCAGGGCGGCGGTCGCCGCATTATTCTTTCTCGGTGTCCTGGGGCTGATTGTGTGGATCGGCAGTGATCCTGTCATGAGCCGTTTTGAAACTCTCGGCCAGGAATACACTCTCAGCGGTCAGAGCCGCGTTTCGATCTGGCGCGATACGCTCGGCTTGATTCGCCAGCATCCTTTCCTCGGAACCGGATTGGGATCCTTTTCTGTGGCTTATACCCCCGTTCAAACTGCTTTCCTCAATCTTCTTGTTGAGCACGCCCACTGCGATTACCTGGAAGTAGCCACTGAACTTGGCCTGCCTGGTGCCATTCTGGTATTTGGCTCGATCTTCTGGGTCCTGGCCGAAACCGCGCGTCGGTACGGGAAACTGGAAGAACGTTTTGACAAGGCCATTTGTTTGGCTTGCATTGGGAGTATTGGCGCTATTCTGGTGCATAGCCTGGCCGACTTTAATCTATATATCCCCGCTAATGCCTTGGTCTTCACAACAATCCTGGCACTGGCCTGGTCTAACGGTCATCGAGCGGAAACGGCGGAGAGAAATGCTCCGAGCGCTCCAGAGATAACGAGAGATATCTCCGTTGCATGAAGGACTTGCGGGTTCACCAGCAGCAGGTCAATGCGCACGCGATGTTGTCCCGAACGGGGCACGGTTTCAACAGATACACAGATTTGTCTGCTGAGCTTCAACATGGACGTCCTGGTCTATCCTTAACAAGCGCCGGTTTACCGTTCCCGATGGCCTAGCCGAAGGTTCGGTTTTCGGTGCCTTCCGATGGATGGCATCCCAGGATAAAAGACGATGCTGTTAACGACGCGTAGGGCGTTTTGCCCACGAACAGCTTCTGACGGGTTGTAGAAATGAGTGTGCAAATAGTCGACGCTGACGCGAAACCCGAAGGCAGGAGAAAGACGGTATTCAGCGCCCCCGCCAAATGCCCAGGCGGGATATTGAACGTGGCCTGCTTGCAATCCACCATTTCCGTCTAGAAAGGGTCCGGCAACCCTTGCCCCGCCGGCAAGGAAATGAGCATAAGTGCTCAGCAAGTTGCCGTTCGAGGGATAAAACACGGGACCAACCAGGTAGCTGAGCATGTCCATATTGCGTCTACTGCCGAAGACGTTCGGGGCACGCGCGTAGCCAAGGTCCAACTTTGCTCCAAACCGTTTGCCGGTATCAGCGGAAATGCTAACGTTCAATCCGCCGAGAGCCACATGGACTGACGATGGCATCCCAAGATTGGTGATGGAATACCCTGCGCTGAGTTTCAATACCGGAGCGTATCCGGCGGCATGGGGAGCTTGTTTCAGTGGCTGAAGGGATAGGAACGCGCGGGTTTGCACCGGAACGGGAATCCGTATCGACGCGGGATTTGCAGCCGTCGTCGTATCTGAAGCGGCGGCGGGACCTTGCGCTTCTGTGGGGCCTTGTCCAGACGGGTAAGGTTGGCCGGATGGGGGAGGACCTTGCGCCATGGCCGATATTGGCCAGATCAAAAGAGAAAAAGCCATTTTTAACAATATTCGCATGAACAACCTAGGGATGGGCAAGAACGCGACGCTCTGGCTTAAAGAGAGCGCGATGATGCACTCACAAGAGCGTTTTATGACGAGTTGAGTTCCCTGAACAAGCAGGCAAAACCCTTCTTCGTAGCCCAGGGAAATCACTGATTCCCAAGGGGGCTCTTCATCCATATCGAACGGCGGTTCAACGCACGAGCTAATGCCGCTTGGTCCATTCTCCGAGCGGGGCCAAGAGTTCCAAACCAACGGCAAACCTGTTGTTTTCCGTGCGCTGACAATAAACGACGCGTGCGCAGGTACGGACGCCAAACTCCGGTGAGCTTAGCAGCACGAAGTCCCCTGGGAGTCCCGTCGAGCGGGTAAGTTCCGCAGCGGCGGCCTCAGTAATAAGATCAGGTTAACTGTTGCCAACTGTTGCCAGAATGCGGCATTATACGGGCGTCCAAAGAACGCGAAAAGGTTTCCAAGGGACATTTGAGGAATCTGTAAGTGGCAATAAACTCCGGAATTTAGCGGCTTTTCTTCGGTTTTCTTCAAAGAGCGAGCAACAATCCCATCGGCTCCACCAAAATTGACGTGTTCTCTCCTCGCAACCTATTCAAACGCATTCTGATAGGCACTCTGGCAGTGTTGGCCGTTCTGTATGTTAGCGACTACGCATCTGTTCGCATTCGCGCGATGCACGCAAAAGCTGCCGACCCATTCGAATCTCTCAAGAGCCTGCGCGTCCTTGCCATTCCGGAAAACAATGGAAAGGTGGAGTATGAAGTGGACGCACAGAATCCGGAGCAGACCGTGACGTGTGTGCACTCCCTCTTTCCACACTACGGTTATTCGCCCTGCTGGTATATCAAGCCGAGGATCAACCGGCCGATCCCCATGTGATTGATTCCATTTTAGAAATTTCCATCGAATGATCCGCAGGATGGAGAGTGGTTACTTTGCTGCGGGAAATTTCGGAGGAATGTCCGCGTACCCCGGTGCGGCTTCTTTGAGATTCACATTCACTTGAGCGCTGGCGTCTCCGATGGACCAGCGAATCCCACCAGCAAGCAAATTCAGAAAAAACTCGTTCTTCCAATTCTCCGGCCGGTCGCCCATCGCAGTATAGAAAACGCGGCCTCTTCCATGCTGCCGCGCCCAAGTCGCCGGGTACGGCGAGCGCTGGTAGCATTCGCCCTTCATGCCATGCGTGTCGAGCGTAAGAATCACATGAAGATCTGGTGTGAAATCTTTTAGCGAATACCACTCTTCGTTGAAGCTCACCGGCGGCGTTACGCCTTCGAGCCCCGGAAATCTTGGGTCGTTCACGATCAGGTTGGCATCCTGCAGCCGCGGTTCCCGCCCGTGAACAATGAATTCCGCGCCGAGCATTTTCAGATAAGGATCTTGCTGCTCTCCGTGTGCGATGTAGCGATTCGCGAGGTCAGGCGTGTCCGGTGGCGTATGAAACGTGTCGGCCGCCGCATGCACGCCAACAAAACCCATTCCATTTTGCACGGCATCCAGCAACGCCTGTTTGCCTTTCGACGACATCGGCGGTTTGCCATCCGTGCCCAGCGTCGTCAGATCGCCCGTCGTGAAAAATATGACCGCGGCGTAGGAGTGGAGCTCTTTCGAATCGAAAATGCGCCCGTCCTTGGTCACGCCGACTTTGAATCTATGTTTGTTCCCAAGTTCGGTCACCGTGTCATCCATGATGCTCGGCTTCCCGTCCACTCTTTTCACCACGGCATGCTCGAATCCCGACGATTTTGAAAACACCAGCACTGATTTTTCAGGTGCCCCGGCTAAGCGGTTTGAAAGTGCCAGTCCTGCACCAGTCAGCGTCGCGGCGCGGAGAAATTCCCTGCGATTGGAAATTGCATTCATGCCATTGCCCTCACTGATGTCCATCTGGGTGCTCGCAACCCGGAAAACTGGAAAACACGCGGTCCGGCGTCCATCCCAGCTCTGTCATTCCCATTTCCGACGAGTAATACGCTATGCTGACCCAGCCCTTCAAGTTCTCAAAGTGCTTGTGGAGCCGGGCCGGATTTTCTTCTGCGGCCGCGCCGTCTGAATTCGCTTTCGTAGTGGTAGCTGACGCATCCGTCAGCAATTGTTTTTTTTGGCTCTCATCCAGCGCAGGGAACTCTTTCACGAAACGCTTCTGCGACTCCGCTTCGAACACCGCAAGTGAATCCACGAAACTCTTCTTGTGCTCAGGCGTATCCACGCTCAGCAGCGCGTCGATAAACCGGTTCACCTGCGCCACGGTTGATCCCGGCACGATGCTCTCCGCAATCGCGATCAAACTCTCATTCTGTCGTGCGTTCAGGAAAAGCGGCTTCAAATCTGCAGCCGCCAGTTTCTCAGCTTCGTCGAGGACCGCATCATTTCTCAAAAGCTCGTGGATTGGATGCGAACCCGCCACCAGCGGCCATGCCACCCCTGCCGCCGCCAACCGCCGCACCATTTCGCGCCGCGTAAGCGGTCCGCTCGCCGCGGCTGTTTCGTTGATCACCGCCAATGCGCCCTTTGTTCCCATCGCAATTTCCCCAGCCTTCGGATTTCGCGCCGATGGTATCATTCACCAACAATCGTTCACAAGAACAACACAAATTCTTTTCTTTTCCTCGATTGACCCGCGGAAGCGCAATTGCTAGCATCCGCTTCGGATTTCTATCCTATGCCCCAAAATAAAACCTATTCCTTTGACGTTATCGTTGTCGGTTCCGGCGCGTCCGGAGGCTGGGCCTGCAAACGCCTCGCGGAGGCCGGCCTGAAGGTTGCGCTCCTCGAAGCCGGCCGCCCGCAGTCCGATAAAAATTTCACCGAGCACAAGCCGGCGTTCGAACTCAAATACCGCAACCGCGCGCCTGAAATCATCCGCAAGACTCGGCCCATCCAAATCAAATTCGGTGTTTGCAACGAATATACCTACAAATGGTTTGCCAACGATCTCGAAGAGCCCTATACGACGCCCGCCCACAAGCCTTTCGACTGGATGGGGCGCGTTCGAATGACCGGCGGCCGCACCAACGTTTGGGGCCGCGTCAGCCTGCGCTTCAGCGATTGGGATTTCAAGTCTGCTTCTCTCGACGGTTTTGGTGAGAACTGGCCGCTCGGTTACAAAGACATCGAGCCTTACTACGATCTGGTCGAAAAATATGTCGGTATCACCGGCTCAGCCGAGGGCCTTGAGCATCTTCCCGACGGCCAGTTTCAGCCGCCGGTCCCGCTCACTTGCCAGGAAACTCTCTTTCGTAATCGCGTCAAGGAAAAGCTTGGCCGCACGATCATGCCCGCGCGTTCCGCGAATCTGATCAAGCCCATCAACGGCCGCGGGCCTTGCCATTTCTGCGGGCCCTGCGAGCGCGGCTGTATGACGCATTCTTACTTTAACTCTGCGTTCACCACAGTGGTCGACGCTCTTGCCACCGGCAATTGCACTCTCATTTCGAACGCCATGGCCTACAAAGTTTTGATGGATCCCGAGCGTAATCGCGCTCGCGGCGTTCTCTACATCAACCGCATCACCCGCCAAGCCCGCGAGGTGTTTGCTCGCGTCGTGATCCTGTGTGCGCAATCGCAGGAATCTGTGCGAATCCTGCTGAATTCCGCGGCGCCACAATATTCGAATGGTCTCGCCAATTCCAGCGGCGTTCTCGGCCACTATCTCACCGCGCATGTCCGCAGCGGCGGAGGCAGCGGAGAATTTCCCGCGTTCGGCGCAAAGCCTTCTTTGGGTGGTCCCAAAAAACCGCTCGGCATCTACATCGCGCGCTTCCGCAATCTGCCGAACACGCCACCGTACAAAAAATTCCTGCGCGGTTTTGGCTACGAGGGTGGCTCGTCGATCGGATTCAACTGGGAAGCACCCGGCTTCGGCGAAGCCTACAAGAAAGCTGCCCTCGAACCCCGCGCCAGCCTCGGGATTACCGGTTTCGGCGAAGTTCTCCCGCGCTGGGACAATTTCGTCGAGCTCGATCCAGGCGTCAAAGACATCTATGGAATTCCCGTCCTCAAAATCCATATGTCCGATGGTGAAAACGAGCACGCCATGATCCAGGACATGGGCGACTCCGCTGGCGAAATGCTCGAGGCCGCCGGGGCAAAAAACATTCGCACTTACGCCCACCCTTCCGCTCCGCGCTGGGCCCTCCACGAAGCCGGCATCGCCCGCATGGGCGCCGACCCGAAAAAATCGGTCCTCAATCAATTTCAGCAGGCCCACGACGTCAAGAATCTTTTCGTGATGGACGCTTCCGGCTTCACCTCGAATCCCTGCCAGAATCCCACGCTAACCATCATGGCGCTCTGCGTCCGTTCCTGCGACTACCTCATGTCTGAACTAAAGAGCAACGCCATCTGAAATCAACGGCTGCGCAAATCCTCGGCAGCAGACACAATTCCATCTCGCGCACTCCTGCTGCGAGCAATTTCTTGCATTGATTCAGATTCTCAGTGATTGTTGCCGCGATTGCGGTGCTGCTCGGATGTAGTTTCAACTAGGGCGCACGGCACTCCGTGCGCAAACGGAATTATCCAGACTGCTTCTGTTTCTCCTTCTCTGCTTCGTCCAGCCAGCGCTCCAGCACTGCCTGAGACTCCTGTCCCGTTTCAAGAAACCCCACGCCCGCGCCCATATTCGGCTGCTCATAGATAACCTTCGCCTTGGCCTCGAAGAACGCATCGCCCGCGGCGATCTTTACTAGCACCAGCGTACCCTTGGGAAAGGGGTTCATCATGTCCAAATAGCAACCGTGCAGGCTCAATTCACTCACCCGCGACGCGATTCGCACGTCGGCCTTCTGTTCGATTAGTTCGGCGCTCGCTATGAACGAGTATCTTGGCGAACGGCGTTTCTCTTGATATTCGATGGCTGCCTCCGAACGCAAGCTCTTGGCAACATGATACGACGTCTAACCTGGCCAACCCCAAAAGTTCCCAAACGGGATTTATCCAACTTGCAACGTCTCTTCCTGGAGCCTCGGGTTGCTAGTGCTTCTTGATTCCGTGGCGGAGTTACGACGAATCAAGCCCCGCCAGGTTCTCCAGATTTGCCCAGTAGACATTTTCTGTGACCGACGATTGGCGTGGAAGCTAAAATCCTCTCGCATCTGATTTACGTCTTGTTGACGGCAATTCCACCAGCCGCGTGACATTCTTTTCCGAATACTCCACAGGGAGCAAAGAAATGTTATTCTCTGGCAGCCAGTTGCCTGTCCCTCAAATCTCAAAGAGAAGGAGACCGCCATGTTTCAAAAGCTCATGAACACTTCCGACGATTTCGCAGTGACCCTTCTTCGGCTCGCGCTCGGCGCTGTATTCTTCGCGCATGGCGCGCAAAAGGTCCTGGGTTGGTTCGGCGGGTTCGGTTTCCAGGCTACGCTAGGCTTCTTCACACAACAGATGCACATTCCCGCAGTGCTGGCCATTCTGGCTATGGCCGCCGAATTCCTCGGCAGCATCGGCTTGCTGCTCGGATTCCTTGGCCGCGTAGCCGCTTTCGGCATCGCTACCAATATGGTGGTCGCCGTCATCCTGGTCCACCGGCATGTCGGTTTCTTTGCTAACTGGTTTGGCACGCAGAAGGGCGAAGGCTACGAATACCACATTGTTGCGATCGCCATTTGCTTAGCCATCATGATCAAAGGCTCCGGAGCGCTCTCCATCGATCGCTCTGCATCCAGACAGTTGGCTTGAGCCATCGTTATCTTGACCAAGACTTCTGCGCGCTCTGGTTCGGGTGGCGCAAACTCTTTACCGCTGCTCGCCACGGGAGAATTCATGGGCCGGAAGTCGATTTCGATCCTTGCAATAACTCTCGTGCTTCTAGGTGCGGCCGGCTGCCGTCCGAATTCTCCCATGACCGCGCAGGAATCTGCCACGCTTGCCAACGTGGATGCGTCGCGCTTGATCAACGCCGATCAGCAACCCGGCAACTGGATGAGCTACGGGCGCACTTACAGCGAACAGCGCTTCAGCCCCCTGAAGCAAATCAACGATCAAAACGTCGGCCAACTCGCGCTGGCTTGGTACGTGGACTTGGACACACGCCGCGGTCAGGAAGCGACGCCCATCGTGGTCGACGGCGTGATGTACTTCACTACGGCTTGGAGCAAAGTCTTCGCGGTGAAAGCAGCAACAGGAGAGAAGCTCTGGTCATACGATCCCAAAGTGCGTCCGGAGTGGGCCGTCAATGCGTGTTGCGATGTCGTCAATCGTGGCGTCGCCGTCTGGCAGGGCAAAGTTTTGGTGGGCACCCTGGACGGCCGTCTTGTCGCGCTGGACGCCGCCTCCGGAAAACCTGTCTGGGAAACTCTAACCATCGATCCGCACTTCCCTTACACGATCACTGGAGCTCCTCGAGTTGTGAAGGGCAAAGTGTTAATCGGCAACGGCGGAGCGGAATTTGGCGTGCGCGGCTACATCTCTGCTTACGATGCCGCCTCCGGAAAAATGCTCTGGCGCTTCTACACCGTCCCCGGCGATCCGTCGCAGCCCTACGAATCTCCCATCCTTGAAAAAACTGCGAAAACTTGGAACGGTCGGCGGGGCAATTTAGGCGGAGGCGGCACTGTTTGGGACTCCATCTCCTACGACCCCGACCTCGATCTCATCTACTTTGGCGTTGGCAACGGGACTCCTTGGGACCGCCGCGTCCGCAGCGCCCAGGGCGGTGACAATCTCTTCCTGTCTTCCGTCGTTGCTCTGAAAGCCGACACCGGCGAATACGTCTGGCATTACCAGGAAACTCCCGGGGACGCGTGGGACTTTGATTCCGCCGAGTCCCTCATCGTCGCCGACTTAACTATCGATGGATCTCCGCGCAAAGTTCTTCTTCACGCTCCCAAGAATGGTTTTTTCTACGTTCTCGATCGCGCCACCGGCGAGCTCATTTCCGCGAAGCCCTACACCGCCGTCTCCTGGGCAACCGGTATCGATTTGAAAACTGGCCGTCCCATCGAAAATCCGCAAGCCCGTTACGAAGGAGGAAAGGCCGCCCCGGTTGCTCCCGGGCCCCCTGGAGGCCACAGTTGGCATTCCATGTCTTTCAGCCCGCTCACAAGACTCGTCTATCTGCCCGTTCAAGAGACAGGATTCCTTTACAAATCTGAAGAGCATTTCAAGAAGAAAGCAATCGGCTACAACGTCGGCATTGACTTCGTGGCTGCTGGCATGCCGCAGCAACCGGAAGTCAAGAAAGCCATCCTGAGCACCATCAAAGGCCATCTCTCCGCGTGGGATCCCGTCCAGCAAAAAGAGATCTGGCGCGTTGATCGCCAGAGTCCTGTCAACGGCGGACTCCTCTCGACCGCGGGAAACCTCGTCTTCCAAGGTACAGCGCAGGGGAATCTCGAAGCGTATCGCGCCGACACCGGCCAAAAACTCTGGTCCGCCGACGCTCAGAGCGGCGTGGTTGCTTCTCCCATGACGTACACCGTAGGCGCCGAACAATACGTTGCCGTCCTCGCCGGCTGGGGCGGCGTTTTTCCGCTCGCCGCTGGCGAAGCCGCTCTCTCTTCCGGAAGGACGCAGAATATCAGCCGCCTGCTCGCCTTCAAACTAAGCAGCAAGGCAAGTCTGCCTCCGCTTCCGCCGTTCACTGCGCCGCAGCTGAAGCCGCCGAAATCTACTGCCACTGCCGCCACCATCCACAAAGGGGAAGCGCTCTTCCAGCCACTCTGTTCGCCGTGCCATGGCGACGTCGCCGTCAGCGGCGGCGTCCTGCCCGATCTGCGCTATTCCGGTACTCTCGACAACGATCAATGGTTTGATGTCGTTTTGAAGGGCCAGCTAAGACAAGCTGGCATGGTGTCCTTTGACAGGGAACTCTCACGCGATGACGCCGCGGCCATCCGCGCCTACGTCATCTTTCGCGCTAGCCAAAGTCTGCCGCAGCCCGCACCCGCGCCGAAATAGCGGGCGAGCGCTCTCCCGCTTAGTGGGCCGCCCCGGTTCCAAGAAACCCCGTCACCGCCGCAAGAAACTCCTCCGTTTTCTCAATCGGTGGAACGTGCCCGCACTTATCAAAGCTGATCAACTTGGCCCCCGCAATCCCCGCGGCGTAGCGTTCCCCGGATGTGATCGGCAGCAATTTGTCTTGTTTTCCCCACGTCACCAGCGTCGGCACCTTGATGCTCGCTAGCCGGTCATCCAGCCTTTCCTTCTCGCGCGCAGGATTTCCCAGAAAGCTGCGCACGGTGTAGCCATCGTGTACTGACAGTTTGTCCGTGAAGATCTTCCGCAGGGCTTCCTCAGTCACCCAGCTCGTATCGTAGAAAACCGCTTCCATCACTCCGCGCATCGCCGCCAGCGAACTCGGATTCAAATCCGGAATCGGCGTCTCCTGCTTCAAACCCGCCGCATCCACCAGCACCAGCTTCTCCACCGGTATCAAGTGCGCGCCGCCGCCGATTTCTGCCACATAAAGCGCTGCGATCCATCCGCCCAGCGATTCGCCCACCAGGCTCGCCTTCTCCACTTTCAATTGCCGCAGAAACTCGTTCAGAAAATCCACATACGTTTGCACGCTGTAATCCAGCAGCGGCTTGTCCGATTTCCCAAACCCGATCTGGTCCGGCACCAGCAACCGGTATTTCTGCGCCATCGGCTCGAGCACCGGCAACCAATCGTCCTTGCGGCTCCCCAATCCGTGCAGCAGCACTACTACTGGTCCCGAGCCCATGTCAAAATAATGGATCGATTGTCCAAACACTGAGACCGTTTTGTCCGACGGTTGCCCCTGCCCGAATGCCGGAATCACAAACGCGCCTAACAGTAGGATGAGCCCGAATTTCATCATTCCGCGCATGATCCCTCCTGTCCTTGCGCGCCCTCTTTAGCATACCCCCGCCCTGAATACTACTCTGCCCAGCGGTCCGCATTCGTTTTTGTTGTTGCTGTGCTTGAGAGGATAGGACTCCCTCAATGGCTGGATTGACAGTGGGAATCTCACTTCAAGGAGTGCTCTTGTGACTCCATTCTTCTCGCGTTTTCGGTGTGACCCACACCAGTTTCGCTCCTAACCCTTGAATCGTATCTATGGCCTGTACCACATCCACGAAAGGGCAGTCGGAATCCGCCTCGAGGTACACTGTCCAAACCATTTGCCTGCTCAATTCCTTTTTCAATTTCGCTTCCAATTCCTCTCCGCTTACCGCTTGCCCATTCACAAGGAATTCTCTTTGCGCGTCCACGTACACGCCCACCGTCTCGCCCCAAGGACTTTTCTCTACTCCCACGGCTTCCGCCTTTCGAAAATCCACCAGCAAACCTTGGCGTGACCACGGCCTCTCGATCATGAAAATGAACATCAATATCCAAAGCGTGCAGCCAAACATCAGTCCAAAATTCGGCAATCCTTTGATCCTGGCCATGGGCCGATGCTGTTTCCACGAAATCACATTTCGCATCGCCATCTCGGGAAGCATTCGGATCGGTTCCTTCTCGGCGATATCGCTCGGGAGCCAGCTGCTTCTTCCCAGCAACACCAGCGCGAGACCTATGCCGCCCAAGAAAAGGCAAGCATCCTGGATCAAAGCGCTATGGAATTCGTCCTCATCCGCCAGTGTCCAGATGCGCAGCCGCGGATGCCGTGCATTCAGGCAAACCTCTCCGCCGGGCGCGTCCCATTGCACGCAGTATTTCCCCGCCTTCGGTGTCAACTCGTGGGCGAATCCACGCTGTCGGCCATAGAACCACAACGAATTTATCCAGAGTTCCATTTTTCCTGCCTCGTTATTTTCGAGCCGATATATCCTCCAATCCCCCGTTTGCAATTTTTTAGGAGTGCACGATCCACCGATCCAATCTTCAATGCTGGAATCCAGCCCAATTTCAAACCAGTAGGCCTCTTCGCGTTCAATCTCGAACGCCCCGGAATTAACGATTCCGTTTTTGACCGATACAGGCATGTTGATCAGTTCTTGCGTGCGCGCCTTCAACCAATGGTCGGTCCACAAGGACACCGCTATTGCGGCTACTACCGCCGCCAACCCCACCTTCGCCAATGTTTTGGGCAGCATGACCTTAGTCTATTTGGACTCCACCACGCGTGCTCGTGTTCCCGGCCTCCAGTTTCTCTCCTTCTAACACGCGTTCTAGTATTTTCACTTTTGGCTTTTCATTGTGTGCGGATAACCCTGGAACGTACCAACAAAACAATTGACATCGACGGTCGACTTTCTTACATTTTCCCCATGGCGGCGAGCACCAGCCTCCGTGCAACGATTCCCTGCGTATTGATCCTCGCCTCTCTTTGCGCGCTAGCTGCTCCCAAGGATAAAGAGCCCGCGCCCCGCTTCAACGCCACCACCACCACTGGCGAAAAATTCAACAACGAAGCCATCAAAGGCAAAGTCGTCCTCCTCGAGTTCTGGACTACCTGGTGCGGTTTCTGTGCCGACGAAGCCGTCTTCGTCGACAAGATCGGCCACGAGCTTGCCGGTAAGGGTCTGATCCTTCTCGCCATCGACGTCGGCGAATCCAAAAAGATCGTAAAAAAATACCTCGAGCAACATCCCCGCAACTGCAAGATCGTCATGATGGAAGACACCAATCTTGCCGCCATGTACCAGGCCAACGTCTACCCCATCTATGTGGTGATCGATCGCGACGGCAACATTGCTGGAACCCAGCGCGGCGCTGCCGGCGAGGAAGCCCTTCGCAGCCTCATTGCCCGCGCCGGCATCGAATCTGCCGACGACGACGCCAACTAAACTCTGACGCTCCCGCTATACCGCCATTCCAAGTCACTCATTCTAATGCTCTTATTAGGAAATCCGTCCAACCAAGCCTCGCTGCGGTCGAACTCAACGAATCCGGCGCTCCCCATAGCCGGATAGATTTGGCATAGCACACCGCCCCGTCTTATCAGTCAGTAGCGTTTTGGAACAACCTGTCCGTTGGGCCAATTTACGACTGCGTTTCCATGCCTCATAAAGGTTCTAGTGGCTCGGTGTGTCCCCGGGCCAAGGAGGGGGCAATGTTGCGCAATCGGATTCTTATTCTCCTGGGGGGATGTTTTCTCTTGGCTTCAGCCGCTTGTGCTGACGATATCGGCTTCATTGATTGCTCCAAGAATGCTGATGGCGCACAAGTTTTCGCCAAGCCCCGGAGGTCTCCGGACGTTGTGGCTTCTCTGCCTTGTGGCGAGCGCTTCACAATCTTGGTATACGGTTTTGTGTTCTCTCGAATTCAGACCAGTGATGGCAAGGTAGGATTCGTCTATTCCAGCGTGATCGCCGTGGATCGGTCTGGCGCTTCGGTGCAGCAGACTTCCTCACCGCGAATGGTCACCGCTGCCGATAAAGTCGCCATCAAATCTGCGCCCGCTGCTCAGCAGGCTCCGACCGCGCAAACACAACCTCAGCCCGCTTCAACTCAGTCAGCCCCAGCGCCGGCGTCGGTAGCCGCACCTCAAGCTCCTGCACCGATTGCGGGGGAAGTGGGCGCCTCTGTCGCGCAGCCCACTCTGCCAACGCCCGCACCTCCTCAGCCCGCGACGGCTCAACCTGCTCCAGCAATAGTATCCGAACCAGTCGCGCCCCCGTCCGCCGCGTCTGCACCTATTTCAAACGCTTCCGAACCCGCCGCGCCTGCTGCGCAGCCTGAACCGCCTGCAGCAGCACAGCCGGAACCCGCGCCCGCTCAACCCGCAGTGCCTGCCATCCGTCCTGTGGAGACGAGGTCGACATGGGAGAGACGTAACCCGGGTGGTATGCGCCGCACGCCTTTGATTGAAGTCTTTGGCGGCTATGCCTTTGCGCGTCTTGACGGCGGCGGGGGCTATTGGACCAACATGAACGTCGGCGGCATGGGCTCAGTTGGCTGGAATTTCAAGCCATGGTTGCAGCTCGTTGCGGACAGCAGCTACAGCACGGTCACGATCAGCGGCACCAAGAACGTCCTCTACGGAAATCACTTCGGTCCGCGTTACTTCTACCACAACAGGAATCGCTGGGGCGTCACGCCGTTTGTCGAAGGCTTGGTGGGCGGCTCGCGCGCGGATACGACCATTCCTGGCGTCGGCGGCTACACCACTTCAGCCAACTGTATTTCCTACAAAGTAGGCGGCGGAGTGGATCTCCATCCCTCGCGTCACTGGGAAATCCGTTTGTTTGACGTGGACTACTACCGGACGTCGTTTGGCACCAACGTTCACCAGAACAACTATTGGGCTTCCGCCGGTATCGTCCTCCGCCTCTTCGGCGGATCATCCGACTACTAGCCCGATCTGAATAACTCCCATGCAGAGGCGGCCAGTTACGGCCGCCTCTTTTTCTTGCACGCCGCGCATGTTCGGCAGCTAGCGGGTGAAAGTCCCGCCCCAGCCTGATGGAGGTGAAGGGTAGCGAAGCGCAAGGGCGTCACCGTGAGGTGAGGTCTCGAGGAAGCGTGGAGCAAAGATACGGGCTGATGGACAAGAATCGGATTGGAGGCCTACGGCGTCGGACGAGCGGGCAAGTGATCGCGAAGTCCGTATCCATCAAGGACGCTGGTGGTAAATCCGGCGGTCGCGTATCGAAAGCAGTCGAGCTTATTGCTCCCCCTACCCGATTCTCGCTTTGCTTTGCCTCACAGGCTCCTTCTTACGGCTGTACACCCGCATAAACCGGAATCGCCCCGCGCGAAACATTCTTGTAAACCACGCCGCCCTTCATCACGAATACCACGCGCCGCACCGCCGTAATGTCTTTTAACGGATCGCCATCCAGCGCGACGATGTCCGCCTGCAACCCCGGAGCAATCGCCCCGATCTGGTCTGCCATTCCCAGCGCCTCCGCCCCCAATGAATTGGCTGAGACCATCGCCGCCATCGGGTCCACACCGCAGTCGCGCACGCGATCGATGAACTCGTCCGCGTTTCGACCGTGCGCGCCCGCCACGGCGTCTGTCCCAAAAACAATTTTCAGCCCGGGAGTTTTCGCCGCAAGCTGCACCAGCTCGTGGTTCATCGGCAGGATCTTCTCCATCGCCGCAAATCCTTCCGCCGTGTAGCCCGGTGTGCCGAGATACTGTTCCTTGTGGAGCAGATAATTCTCGATGATCAGCCCCGCCTGCGGGTCCAGATACGTCCCCTTTTCGGCCATCAATTTCAGATCGTCGTCCGTCGCCAGCGTGCCGTGCTCAATTTCCGTGCATCCCGCGAGAGTCGCCGCGCGCACCGCATCCTTATAAGCGTGCACCAGTGTCCGCAGCCCCTGCTTCTTCGCTTCATCGCACGCCGCGTTCAATTGTTCCTGTGAAAGCGTCATCCCTCCGCCTTGACGAATGCTCTGCGACGCAAAAATTTTGATCACGTCTGCGCCCGCCTGCTTTTGTTTCCGCACGAACGCGCGTATCTCTTCCGGCGTCCCCGTTTTTTCTCCTTGCCCAAACAGCGGCTCCACCGCCGTGAGGATTCGCGGCCCCGCCAGTTTCCCTTTCGTGATCGCCTCGCGCAGCGGAATATCGTTTGCCGCGCCCGGGCTTTGCACCGTCGTGAATCCCGCCATCAGCGTCACCCACGCATTCGACGCCGACTGATACGCATCCTCTTGCGAAGTCCCTCCCATCCCCGCATTTTTCCCGTCCTTGCCGAAGTTCCAGGTAATGTGCGCATGCGCGTCTATCCATCCGGGCAGCACCGTCAGCCCGCGTAGGTCGTAGTCCACCGGCCCCGCTTTCGCATCGGCTTTTGTCTCGACCGCGGCAATCTTTGCGCCTTCCACCACAATGCGCGCGTCGCGCAGCACGCCGCCCTTGCCATCCAGCACCGTGCTCGCCGCAATCATAATCCGTTTGCCACTTGACGGCTCTTGCACTGGCGCCTGCGCAGAAACCCGCAACGCCACCCCGCACACACCCGCCATGCCGAGAATCCCCGCAATGATTTTCACGCCTCGCATGTTCGCTCCTCCCTAGCGGAGAGTTTACCTCGCCACTCCCGCCTGCGCGCTCTTGACGGTTTTCTCTTTAGGAGGGCACGACTTCAGTCGTGCCGAAGAGTCGAAGAATTATCGGGCCCGCCCCGCCCGCCACTAACCCGTTTTTTCTTTCACATCCTCCCTTAGATGTAACGTATTGAGCTCCCCGCTCACTACCCATGGATGCGGTCGCTGTTGTCAGAAGAAGGCGGAGGGTGAAGGAGGTCAGCATGCGACGAATGAGACAAACCACAATGCTCGCGGCTGTTGCACTTATGGGCCTACCGGTCGCTTTCGTTGGGTGCGGCGGCGGGAGCCAAGCGCCTCCCATGACCCCAGTCACCCAGAATGTGAGTATCGCCGGCCAATACAATCTGGTGCTCACTTCCACGAATGGACAGGGCACCACAAATATCTATACAAACTTTACGCAAACCGGAACGACATTTACGGGAGCTGGAAATACGCTTATCTGCCCATCGAATGACTCGTCCCAATGCCAAGGCGGCGATCCTTCGGCTATTGCTATCACTCCGAGCGGAACGGTAAGCGGCGCGAATGTCACCATGGTGATCTCCTTCCCAGGCACGGTGGGAGCCCATACCGTCACGATGGTCGGCTCCGCGACGGGAACAAGTCTTAACGGAACCTATACCGATAGTCTGGGCGACTCCGGAACCTGGGCTGCATCTACCGCGATCTATCCACTCGGTCCTCCCCCGGGCGTCAATGACTACGGTGGAACGTTTAATTCGACTTCGAACCCGCTGCTGATAGCCCCAACTATTCTTGTTGAGCTCGGACAAGATCCCAGCTCCCGTGTCAGATCCAATGTGGCTGGAAAAGCGACCATCATGCATTCGCCGTGTATCAGTTCGTTGACTTTATCAGGGCAGGCCATCGGTGACGCGTTCAGCCTGACCGATGCGGTGAGCAAAGCAAGCATCATCGTCCTGCCGACCCCGTCGGCCGCTAGCAGTTTCACCTTCAGCTACAAATTTGAACCGACCGCGGCTAGCTGCGCCGGGGACTTTGGGCGCGGAGTGCTGGCAATAAGCTCGTCCCCGTGGGACTACTAACACGGCCTCCTCCGTGCCGGTTGCATTTACCGGGAGTCCCGCCCGGAATCTTTCTTGTTCGTGGCACAGCCATTCCGCGCTCTTTCTAGCGGCGAGTTTACGTCGCCACTCCTGCCTGTGCGCTCTTGAGGGTTCTCTTGCTGCCCTCGTCTTGTGCAGTGGCGGGCCGGAACCTATCCCGACCGGGTCGGGAGACCGTGTTTTTTCTCTGTTGTAGTGGCGGGGCTCGCCCCGCCCGTTTCGCGCCAACGCCCCCCACGGTCATTCCGAACGCAGCAGGCCGACTTTTTCTCGCCGCGTCGCTCCTGCGAGGCGGTCGGCCTGCGGATGTGAGGAATCTCTCTTCATCTTTTGTCGCTAGCACTCACGGCGTAACCTTCAGCTCGGAAAAATGAGCAATCGTTCCCGGCCCGACCCACAGCGCGATGGAACCGTTCGTGGAGGTTTGCTTAAGATCATTCACGATCAGCACAGGTTGTTCTGCTCCGTTCACATAGAGTCGCGCGCGCGATCCAGCCACCTGGATTTTCACTTGCGTCCACTGCCCTGGGACCAAATCGACATAAGACTCATACTTTCCAGGCGTCTCAGACCTCAGTTTTTGCCACGGGAATCCGGGGATGGAGATGTACTGCACTGAATGATTTCGTTGCAATTGGTCCTCGGACCGCCCGTTCTTCGGGCGCAAATACAAGCACTCGAAATGGGATCTGTCCGCGGCTACCCGAAAGGCGATCCCGACAAACCCTCGAAATTCCGGCCGTGCGTCCGGCGCAGTATCGCCGGTCAGGTTCACTTCAATCGTGCCGTCTTGAAAGGAGCTTCCCGGGACGATTGCAATGCGGCCCGCGTCATCAAGACCCTCGGCGCCGGCATCTGTAATGCGCACGGCGCTGCGTCCTAGATGCGTGACCGGCTCCCCTTTCACGTTGTGGAGTTCGAGCTTTTCAAGAGTGAGTCCCGCTGCTTTTTGCCGTACTTGCCCCGCCGATTGTGTCTGTGAACCAGCCAATAGAACAGTCCACGCCAACGCATACATCCATTGAGATCTCATCAGTCTCTCCTGTCGTCGCCCCTTGTTCGTCCGCGGGTGGGAAAGCCATTCTTGGCTGTCCTCCCGGCGCCTAGCCGGGTCTGTACCTTCGATCCCTAGACGCCCCTGCATCAATCCCGTTTCAACAAATCGGCCCTCCCATGCGGGTGCCGCTCCCGTGCCCTGAACCATCGGCATGGCTTCTGGGACGCCGCAGCCATAAAACGCCTTTCCGCGCTTCTCTCTTCGTAGCGCCGACCTTACCTTATGCTCCCGGATTCCGGGTGCTCCATAACCGACATTCCCACTCAAGCTCCTTCAGGTTTTCCACAACTGCCCGCTTTGGCCCAAACCATCTTTTATGCTAGAACTTTGGGCCAAAGGAAAACGTATCGTTGGTGTGAGCGTTCGGCTCTTTCGTAGTTGCTCGTCTTTTTAAGCATGCGGTGCCTGTATCTGTGCTAGGGCGCCTCTGGTGCGGGCCTGAACGCAAAGAGTCTCGACCGCCCTCTGAAGGAGAAACTGCTGTGAACATTTCTGAAACGCGAACAGCTTTCTTGCGCACTTGCCTCGCATTCTTTTTTGCCTTTTTCTTAGTCTCACCTTCTTCGCGGCCGCAGGGAAATCAGGGCACCATCGAAGGCATCGTGGTCGATCAATCCGGTGCCGCTCTTCCAGGCGCCAAGTTGACGGCTACCAACAACGCGACAGGCCTCCGCTTTCAAGCCACTAGCGACTCCAACGGCCTGTTTACCTTCCTAGTCCTTCCGGTAGGCATCTACACCATCGAAGTGGAGCACCCGGGTTTGGCCAAGCTCATTCAAAAGAACGTGGCGTTGAGTGTCGGCGCGCGATTGAACCTGAACCTCTCCCTCTCGGTGGCTGGGCAGACCACGTCCGTCACGGTCACAGATGAGCCCCCCATCGTCGAAACCACCCGTAGTCAGGTGAGCTCCGCCGTGAATGACGTAGCCATTGAAAACCTCCCCACAAACGGCCGCAGCTTCATCAATTTCGTGCTCCTCACTCCAGGCGTCACGCTTGACGTGCGCGGCGGCGACATCAGCTTTGCCGGGCAACGCGGCACTCTCAATTCCCTGATCGTCGATGGCTCGGACAACAACAACACCTTCTTCGGGCAATCCGTCGGCCGCACTGGTTCGGGCCGTGCTCCTTATCAGTTCAGCGAAGACGCGGTGCAGGAATTCCAGGTCAATTCCAACGCCTATTCCGCCGAGCTCGGCCACGCCGGCGGCGCTGTGATCAACGTGGTCACCAAATCCGGCACTAACGATTTCCACGGCGCGGCCTTTGAATTCTTTCGCGACCAGAGCCTCAATGCCAACGACCCCATCAATAAAATAAACGGCCGCCCAAAGTCGCCTTATCATTTCAACCAGTTCGGCGGAGACGTCGGCGGTCCCGTCATCCGTGAAAAACTCTTCTTCTTTTTCGATTACGACGGGCAGCGCAACACGCTGCCCAATCTGGTCTTTCTCGGCGTGCCTGCTCCGGCTGTTCCGACTGCCAATCAGCAGACCGCCCTCGCTTATCTCCAGGCGCGCGCTGGCTCCTGGACTCGTACTCAAAACCAGAACGTTTACTTGGGCAAGGCGGACTGGCGCCTTGGCAGCAGCGAGCTCCTCAGTGTTCGCTACAATTCCCAGCGCTTCACCGGTGCTGGGTTCGAAAATGGTGGCCCCCAAAACTCCTCAGAGCACACTGGCGCATCACTGGTCACCACGGACACGTTAACTGGCTCACTCACTTCCACGATCTCTTCCAGCATGGTTAACGTCGCCCGCGGCGCCTATGCACGCGACAATGAGCCCGGCTTGGCCAACAGCACAAATCCGGAAGCTACCGTTCGCCAGGGCGGCGTCACCGCTCTCGTCGTCGGACGCAACTTCTTCAGCCCTCGCTTCACCAACATTCGCCGCGGCGAAGCCGGCGATACCCTCTCGCTGACACACGGGCGCCATACCATCAAGACTGGCCTGAACATTCTCGTGGACAAGATCGCCAACTTCTTCCCGGGCAATTTCTCGGGCGCTTACGTTTTCAATAGCCTCGAGGGACTCGGCTGCAATTTGAATGGTGGCGGCGCGGCTTGCTTCACCGGCCCGGACGCTTCGGATAGTTTTGCCCAAGCCTTCGCCGGCGCGGGCACAACCGGACCTACAACGAATCCCAATCTTCAGGAATATTCGGCCTTTGCCCAGGACGAATGGCGCGTGCGGAATGACCTCACTCTGAATTTCGGCCTCCGTTACGATCTCGACCTGATCGCCCAGCCGCCCGTGCTCAATCCCAGCGCTAGCCTCGCCGCCGCGGGGATCTTCACCAACAGCATTCACAACGATCATGCCAACTTTGGCCCGCGTCTCGGCGTTGCCTGGACGCCGTTCGGCAAAAAGCTTGTCGTTCGCACCGGCTACGGTATTTTCTACGGCCGCACTCCCGCAATCACCGTCGGCACGGCCTTCTCGAACAATGCTCTAAATGTGCAGACTCTCAACTTTACCGGCGCAAACATCCCGCAATATCCCGCCACCAAGTGCGGTCCTCCTGTCGCAGCGCCCAGCTGTGCAGCGCCGGTCGGCGGCACTGCAGGCGCTCCGACCATCTTCGTTTTCCAGCCCAATTATCACGAACCCAACGTGCAGCAGGCCAACCTGGGCCTCGAATACCAGATTCAACCCAGCATGTCCATCCAAGTTAACTATCTGTGGGTGAAGGGCACGCATCTCACGCGCACCCGCGACATTAATCTTCAGGGTCCCGAAACGCCGGGAACCGTCGGATTTGTGGGATCTACTCAAACGGCTACGGTGAACCGCATCACTCAGCCGCGCCCCATTGCCGGCTTTGCCCGCATTGAAGAATTCCAAAGCAGCGCCAATTCCATCTACAACGGCTTGACCGTCCAGTTAAACAAGCGCCTCTCACGGAATTATCAGTTCCTTGCCTCCTACACCTTTGGCAAAGTCATCGACGACAATCCGGACGCCACTTCCGTCGTTCCGTTCTCCGGCGACGACGCCAAGATGGTGCAGGATCCTCTCAACCTCCGCGGGGATCGCGGCCCGGGCGTCAACGACCAGAGGCATCGTCTTGTGTTAAGCGCGATTTGGGACCTCGACAGCTATGCGCATTCCATGTCCCGCTCATGGCGCTATCTGGCTGGCGGATGGCAACTCAGCGGGATTCTGACGGCTCAGAGCGGACAACCCTACTCAGCTATGGTCAACTCGGATCTAAACAATGACAGCAACAGCCGCACCGACCGCGCCCCGGGACTCGGGCGCGACACTTTCTATCTTCCCAATTTTGTTTCGCTCGATCCGCGCATTACCAAGAACATCCCGATTACTGAGCGCGTCAAGGCCCAGCTCATCCTGGAAGCCTACAACTCCCTCAACCGCACAAACTATACTTCGGTCAGCACCCCGCAATTCTCCACCGCGACGGGCTGTACCGGTGCTCCGACCATCTGCCTGGGGCCACCGAGGACGCCATTCCAAACGCCGCTAAGCTCGCAGCTCAATTTCAGCCCTGGCTCCAGAATCGTCCAGCTTTCCGGCAAGATCACCTTTTAAGTCCCCCCTGATTCGTTCATCCCGTGGTTAGATGCTTATAGGGTTCACATCTGGAGCCAGCGGGGAAAACCGTTCAACCCGCCCCAGCCATTCAACCCTCAATTTCGACCATTAACTTGTTTTTTACTTAACAACTCGAGAGAGGGGTGCTATTCTCTCCCGTGTATGCCAAGCGCCCCATCCTCGCCGGACTCTTGTTTTCTCTTCCCGCCTAACCCCTGTTTTTCCCTCGCCCGCGCCGGACTCACTAGCCACCAAGTCGCTCGCTTACCTCGATATCTTTTTACTTCCTTGCTCCGTCTTCTCTGAGTCCTTTCCCTGCCACACATCCGAAAAAACGCCTGTAAGTCCAGCCATTGCCACAGATGCGAAAAATGCGTCTTTGTAAGCCCTTTACTTGCCACACTTCCGAGCCCCCCGGATGGTCTCTCAACGTTCCGGCGTTCAACTTTCCAACCGTTTCTCGATCTATCCCCTTTCTTTTCAAACTCTTGCGAACTCTTTTGTGTTTTTCAAGGTCAACCCTTTTGTTTTCAAGCAATTCCGAACTCTTTACCGCAAAACACCCCGCCTGGGGTACCCACAACGTTCCAACGTTCAAACATTCAAACATTCAGACATTCCAGCGCTCCCCATCCGTCCCATTGCAGCCGAACGCTTTAGGTGCCACAATTCGCAAAGGTACGGAATTTCTTCACGATCCGAGGAAACAACTCCGCTCTCCTCGGTGTCTAAGACTAGTGAGCGGACATCGGGGACAGCTCGAGTCGGGTTTCAGGGTTTGTACTTACAAACCTCTGAGCAAAACGGTCCCCTTCGCAAGAAGGCCTGGGTCCAGCGCTCTAAACGCTAGAGCGCTATAATGGACCGTAGCAGGCTGGCTCGCTTTTCAGCGGCGAGTCGGAAAGGCCGGCAGTGTCCGATTGGGCTAGTGCCCTTAGTTGGGGCCGCGATGAAGGCGATCTCGTGCATGAGCTGCAAGCCGGCTCGGAGACGGCCTTCGACTGGCTTGTCACGCACTACCATGGGCCGGTCTATAACCTCATTCTCGGCATGCTCGGCGATACTTCCGATGCCGCCGACGGTACCCAGGAAGTTTTCTTGAAAGCCTTCCGCGGCATTCGCAATTTCCGCCAGGGCAGCTCTTTGAAAACGTGGCTCTACCGCATCGCGATTCGCGAAGCGTTGAACCACAAGCGCTGGTTCAAGCGCCACTTGCAGAAGAATGTTTCCATCGACGCGGAACCGGAAGAAGGGCACGCGCGCATCGAAATCGAGGATCTCTGCGCCACTCCTTTCGAGCAGCTGGCATCCTTGGAAATTCAAACGGTCGTCCACAGCGCTTTGCAGCAGATTCCGGAGGTTTTTCGCAGCGCGGTGATTTTGCGCGACCTCGAAGGTCTGAGTTACGAGGAAGTCGCCGAAGTTCTGGAATGCAGTGTCGGTACGGTAAAGTCACGCATCCTTCGCGGACGCCGCGCGCTGAAAGAAATTCTTGAGCCGCTTTTGGGGGCGCAGCAGATGCACGCAAGCCGCGCGCAAACGTCTTCGCATGGCAATGTTTCCGAAGCGCAGCCGTCGCCTTTTGGCGATGCGTTTTCTGCCGCGCGCCGAGTTACAGGTTCTTCCGAAGCGTTGGCCGCTGTGCAGTCACTAGAAGAAAAATCCCCGCGGGCAAGTTCCCCGGGCGAGGGACTCCCATGAAGTGCAATACGGTACGAACTAAACTGGCTGGTTATCTCGATGATGCCATCACCGGCGGATCTCGCGTCGCAGAGCGCGTCCAGGTTCGGCAGCACCTCGAAGGTTGCAACGTTTGCCGCGAAGAATTAGAACGCTTCCGTAAGCTATCCGTTATGCTTTCGCGTGTGCCCGCGAACGTTCCGCCTGCCGATCTCGCCATCCGCATTAAGGTTGCTGCAGCTCAAGCGCAAAATTCGCGCGATTGGTCCAGCCGTATGCGCCGCATCAAGGATCGCGCCGAAATTCTGCTGGACAATGTTTTCCGCCCGCTGACTTTGCCGGCAACCGGCGGATTCTTCTCCGCTATCCTCGTTTTCGTGTTGGTGCTGCAGATAATTTTGCCGGGCACCACAGTGCGCGCGGTGCAGAACGACGTGGAGCTCAATCTGATGCGCCCCGCCAAACTGGTTTCGCTATCGGAATATCCGCAATCTTGGGCGCCGGAGCAGCAGGACCTCGAACTTTCCTTGCCGCACGGGCTGTTGATTGATGTCACCGTCGACTCGCTCGGCCGGATGACCGATTACCAGATTCTCTCCGGGCCGACGAGCGTGGAACTCCGCCACCAGCTTGACCAGATTCTGCTTTTCTCGCGCTTCAGCCCCATGATGAGCTTCGGCCGTCCGACCGCCGGCGGCCACGTGGTCCTCAGCTTCAGCGCTGTCCGCGTTCGCGGATAATTTTTCGCCGGGCATGAGAAATTTCAGATTTCTCCTCGCCGCGGCGACAAATCAATTTCCCGCGGCCATCCGGAATTTGCAGTTTCTCCTTGCAATGAGGAATTCAAAATTTCTCCTTGCCGCAATATTTTTGTTTTTTATTTCTGCCGGCGCGAACGCGCAGCTCCAGCGCAACGATTCGGAGCGCCAGCTTTTCGAAGCTCTCAATCGCGAACGCTCCGCGCAAAGCCTCTCCATGCTTCAGTGGGACGATGCTCTCTTCAAAGCCGCGCGCCAGCACGCTCTCCGCATGGCGAATCTGAATATGCTCGAACACCAGCTTCCCAGCGAATCCGACCTTGAAGGACGCCTGACGGAAGCCGGCGCGCGCTTCAGCGTCATCGCGGAAAACATCGCTGTCGGCGCGAGTCCTCAAATCATTCACGGCGGCTGGATGAATTCTCCCGGCCACCGCAAAAATATTCTGGACCCTCGGCTCACTTCCGTCGGTATCGCCGCGGTGCACGGGCCTGGCGGACTCTTCGCAGTGCAGGATTTTTCGCGCTCTGTCCCGGAACTGAGCGTGGAGCAGCAGGAACAAAAAGTCGTTTCTTTGCTCGGTGGGATGGGATTCCGCTCTGCGAATGCAACGGAGGGCGCCCGGAAAACATGCCAGGACGATGCAGGGTTTGCGGGGACTTCGGCAAAATCAATGATCCGTTTTGAAGTGTCTGACTTGAACAAATTGCCGGAAGAAATCGAGAAAAAGATCCGCAGCGGGCCCTACAGCAAAGCGGCCGTGGGAGCGTGCCGCGCAAACCGGGCTCCGGGATTTTCGCGTTATCGCATCGCGGTTCTGTTTTTCTGAGTCCTGCACGCACTTGCATGCGTTTTATTTGAGTCATTGTTCGCCTAAATTATTTGCGCCATCATTTGCAGAAAGAAATTGTTGAATCTGGAGAGAAGAAGAATTACACTGCACTAGTCATGAACGTCGCGCTCGCCAACTCCCATCGCTGGTATCGATTTACTTGGAATCCATCCAGGCGGCGGGGGGCGTTTCTGTAAGCGAATAAACGGAAAAAAGTTTCGACCCACTCGCCAGCCGAGTGGGTTTTTTGTTTTAGGGGCAAAAATAAATCGCGAGGTCCGGAAAAATGATCATCTCCATGAAATTACACGCAACGCGGCAAGAGATTGACGAGGTTCGAAAGCAGGTGGAGCACTTCGGATACAAGGTGCATTCCATCGAAGGGGAGGAGCGCGTGGTGATCGGCGTCGTCGGTGTAGGGGATGTAACCGCGTGCATGGAATCGATCGAAGCCATGCCACAGGTGGACAACGTGGTGCGGATTTCCGCGCCGTACAAATTTGTGAGCAAGGAATTCCGAAAAGGAAAAACACAAATCAAAGTAAACGGAACGGAAATCGGCGGCGGGGAATTCGTGGTGATGGCCGGGCCGTGCTCGGTGGAATCGGAAAAACAGATCATGCAGGCGGCGGAAGGGGTGGCGAAAGCCGGCGCGAAAATGCTGCGCGGCGGCGCGTTCAAGCCACGGACTTCGCCGTACGATTTTCAAGGGATGGAAGAAGAAGGCTTGAAACTGCTGAAGAAAGCGAAAGAGGCCACGGGGCTGGCGATTATCACGGAAGTGATGAGCGACCGCGACGTGGATTTGGTCGCGAAATACGCGGACGTGATGCAGGTAGGCGCGCGAAACATGCAGAACTTTATGCTGCTGAAGGAGCTGGGGAAATGTGGGCGGCCGGTGCTGCTGAAACGCGGATTGAGCAGCACGGTGAAAGAGCTGCTGATGTCCGCGGAATATATCACCGCGCACGGAAATGCCGACGTGATTTTGTGCGAGCGAGGAATCCGCACATTTGAAACAGTGACGCGGAACACTTGCGACATTGCTGCGATTCCCGCGCTGAATGAATTGACGCACTTGCCGGTGATTCTGGATCCGAGCCACGCGACGGGAAAACGGAGCCTGGTGCCGGCACTTTCACGCGCGGGCGTAGCGATCGGCGCCGACGGATTGATCGTGGAAGTGCATCCCGCGCCGGAAAAAGCGATCAGCGATGGAGCGCAATCGCTGGACATCGCGCAATTCCAAAAAATGATGAAGGACCTGGAGCCGTACATTCAGTTGTGGAGCCTATCTAGGAAGAAGGAAGTGGCAGCGGCGGCGAGTTGAGAGCAGGGAATCCGAAAAGAAGAAAAAGATAACGTAGAGGCGCCGAACGCAGAGAAGCGTCCAGCGACGAGCGCGGCTTATTTTTTGTCTTGACTTCAAGGCGGCGGCTTCATACTATTTCTATCTAGGCCTAGATTAACACTGGCTGAGTCGACGTCTGGAGAGAACTTCCCACCCATGAAAAACCGCGAGCAACGAGACCTTTTTCCAGGTGCGTTGGAGATGATGATTCTCCGTACGATAAAGCGGCAACCGCTCCACGGCTATGCGCTCGCGCAGCACATCAAGCGAACGTCGAACGATTTGCTACAAATTGAAGAGGGATCGCTCTATCCGGCGCTCCAACGACTTCTCAAGGAAGCGTTGGTGAAAGCCGAGTGGAACATTTCGTCCACGAATCGCCGCGTTCGAACGTACAAGCTGACGGCAAAGGGAGCGAAGCATCTGGAGCATGAAGTGTCGCGATTTGAAAAGATGCTCGAAGGGATTACGCGGGTGTTGGCGCCGGGTGAATCATGAGTTGGATTAAACGGTTGTTCTTACGACGTCGTCTCTATGGTGATCTTTCCGAAGAAATTCGGGAACACCTTGAGGAAAAGATTGAGGAGTTGGTGGGTGGCGGGATGTCCAAGGAAGAGGCGACACATGCCGCTCAGCGTGCGTTTGGGAACGTAACGCTGACCGAAGAGGATAGTCGAGACGTTTGGCGCTGGCCTTCCGTTGAAGAATTTCTTGCGGACATCCGCTATGGCCTGCGCGCCCTCCGCCGCAACCCGACGTTTACCGCAGTAACGTTGCTGACAATCGCGATAGGAATCGGCGCGAACACGGGGGTGTTCAGCGTGGTGAATAGCGTGTTGCTGAAACCGCTGGACTATCCAAATGCTGGGCAGTTAGTATCGCTGGACCAAATCGCCCCTGGCGCGCCAGGACTAGCGGATTTCGAGAGCGGCCTGCACCTTTCACCCTCGATGTATTTCACGTACGCCGAGCACAATCGCGCATTCCAGTCATTGGGAGTGTGGGTTACCGGAACCGCGAGCGTTACAGGTGTGGCTGAGCCGGAGCAGGTACGTACAGTTGAAGTCAGCGATGGCGTACTTCAGGCGTTGGACGTTCCGCCTGCAGTTGGGCGATGGCTCTCCGAAGCAGATCAAGTTCCGCGCGGCCCGCAGCGCGTAATGATCAGCTATGGCTACTGGCAGCGGCGGTTCGGCGGAGACCAGTCGATCGTCGGGCGCAACATTACAGTGGATGCGCGGCCTCGAGAAGTAGTCGGCGTTACCCATAAAGGCTTCCGGTTGGTCGATACCGATTTCGACGTCATGGTACCGCTCGTGTTTGACCGCCGCAATTTGATCCTTGCGGGATTCGGGTTCGAGGGGGTCGCGCGGCTGAAACCCGGTTTCACCATCGCGGAAGCTAATGCGGACCTTACGCGCATGTTGCCAATCTGGATGGACTCCTGGACAAATGGTCCTGGCACGAATCCGCATTTCTACGAGACGTGGAAGATTACACCGATGATTCGTCCATTAAAGCGAGAAGTCATTGGCAACGTCAGCGACGTTCTCTGGGTGGTGATGGGAACGATCGGGCTGGTGATGCTCGTCGCGTGCGCTAACGTGACGAACCTGGTGCTGGTGAGGATCGAGGCGCGACAGCAGGAACTAGCCGTTCGCGCCGCGCTCGGCGCGGGATGGGGACGAATGGTCCGAGGACTCCTGGTTGAAAGCGTGATGCTGGGGCTGATGGGCGGAGCTCTCGGCGCTGCCTTCGCTTATGCCGGGGTGCGTCTGCTATTGGCCATTGGCCCGACGAATCTGCCGCGCCTAAGTGAGATTTCGTTGGATGCGCGGACGCTCGGGTTCACTGCGCTGCTCGCGGTGCTTTCCGGTTTATTCCTCGGCCTAATTCCTGCGCTGAAATATGCCGGGCCGCGGGCATCGTTAGCTCTCCGCAGCGGAGGCCGGGCAGCGAACGCGAGCCGGGAGCGCCACCGCGCCCGCAACATTCTCGTAGTGGGTCAGGTGGCGATGGCACTCGTGCTGCTCGTGAGCGCGGGCTTGATGATCCGGACGTTCCGAGCATTGGGAACGGTCGACCCGGGATTCACGGACCCCCAACATCTCCAGGTGATGCGCATCTCGATTCCGAGCGCGCTGGTAGCAGAGCCGGAGCGAGTGCTGCGCATTCAGAACCAAATTCTGGAGAAGCTGGCAGCGACCCCCGGTGTGAAGTCTGCGGGGCTGGTGAGTCAAATGCCGATGGAAGGTTTCGATTCGGACTGGGACTGCATCTTTGCCCAAGACAAGACATACCCCGACAACGTGATGGCACCGCTATATCTGTACAAATATATTTCTCCAGGCTTTCTGCAAACGGCGGGAACGCGATTGATTGCGGGCAGGGAATTTACTTGGAGTGACGTATACGGACTGCGACCAGTAGTGATGATTTCGGAGAATTTGGCGCGAGAGATATGGGGCACGCCGGCGGTGGCGACTGGCAAACAATTGCGGGAGTTTTCCTCGATGCCATGGCATGAGGTGATCGGCGTGATACAGGATGTTCGAGAAAGAGGCGTGCAGGACAAGGCGCCTGAAATCGTTTATTGGCCACCGATGATGGAGTACCTGTTCGGACGCAAGACCGCGGACACGGTACGGACGGTGACGTTCGTGATACGAAGCGAGCGCGCGGGAACGCAAAGTTTTCTGGACGAAGTTCGAGCGGCGGTGTGGTCGGTGAACTCGAACTTGCCGCTGGCATCAGTGCGGACGATGGAGGAAGTGTATGACAAATCGGTGGCGCGAACTTCCTTCACGCTTGTGATGCTCGGGATTGCCGGCGCAATGGCGCTGGTGCTCGGGATCATCGGCATCTATGGCGTGATTTCTTACACTGTGTCGCAACGCATGCGCGAAATTGGAATTCGCCTGGCGCTCGGGGCCCACGGTGGAGACGTGCTGCAAATGGTCTTGAAGCAGGGCGCGAAGATGGCACTGGTGGGCGTGGCGATTGGAATCGGCGCTGCTTTCGCATTGACCCGGTTGATAACGAACCTGCTGTTTGGCGTGACGGCGCACGATCCCGTGACGTTTGCCGCCGTTGCTGTCGTCCTGTTCATAGTTGTGCTCTGGGCAAGCTACATCCCGGCGCGACGGGCGATGCGGGTCGATCCGATGGTGGCGCTGAGGTATGAGTAAGATGCCGTACCTTCCGAGGACGGATGCTCGAAGGGATTACGCGGGTGCTGGCGCCCGGTGAATCATGAGTTGGATTAAAAGCTTGTTCTTACGACGGCGCCTCTATGGCGAGCTGTCCGAGGAGATTCGGGAGCACCTCGAAGAGAAGATTGAGGAGTTGGTTGCGGGCGGCATGTCCAGGAAAGAGGCGGCGTATGCTGCCCGCCGCGAGTTTGGGAATGTGACGTTCGTTGTGCAGAGCGGCAGGGAAGAGTGGCGCTGGCCTTCCATAGAAGACTTCTTCATGGACATTCGCTACGGCCTGCGCACGCTGGCAAGGAATCCTGGCTTCACTGCGGCCGCGGTCCTCACTCTTGCTCTCGGCATCGGCGCAAATACGGCGATTTTTAGTCTGATGAATGCGCTTCTGCTGAGGAACCTTCCCGTCAAGAGTCCGGCCCAATTGGTTTTGTTCGGAGTTGGCAAGTGGGGCGGGATTATGGATGAAGTGCCGAACCGAAGTTGGCAACTCTTCTCGTATCCATTCTACCGCCAGGTTCAGCGCGACAACAGCGCTTTCTCCGATGTGATCGCTATTTCAAGCATGCCCAACGGGGTCCACGGCACAGTCGGCGAAGGAACTGAAACAGAAGAGATCAATGCCCGGTTGGTTTCCGGCACATATTTTTCGGCGCTGGGAGTAAGTCCAATCTTGGGCCGGACGTTCACCGATGACGACGATCGGACTCCAGGAGGCAGTCCCGTAGCCGTCGCCAGCTACGCTTGGTGGAAGCGACGTTTCGGGGGCGATCCTTCGATCGTCGGCAAGAAAATGAGCATCGGATCGACAGTTTATACCGTCATCGGAATCACTCCAGAAGGATTTTTCGGGACTACCGTGGGCAACTTGCCAGACGTATGGATCCCGCTCTCCATGGAGGAACTGCTCCCGCCGGGCTGGAAGGGATTGAACGACAAGCTATTCCAGTCGCTTTACATTATCGCTCGTCGCAAACCCGATGTGAGCGTCGAACAAGCACAAACGAACGTCAACGTACTTTTCAAACAGGCTGTGCGGGAATTGGCAGGTTCGCAGTCTACGAAGAAACAGCTCGATGATACTCAACACGCCTTCATCGAGTTGACCTCTGCGGCAAGAGGACTTTCACAGCTCCGTTTTCAATTCTCGAAGCCTCTTCGCGTGCTTATGGCGGCCGTCGGACTGGTCTTGTTGATCGCTTGCTCCAACATTGCCAATCTGCTTTTGGCGCGAGCGACGAACCGGCAACGCGAAATCGCCGTCAGGATGTCCATCGGCGCGGGACGCCTACGCGTGATTCGCCAATTGCTGACGGAAAGCTTTCTCCTAGCCATGCTCGGTGCTGTTCTTGGTATTGCGCTTGCAACTTGGGCCTGCAAGTTACTTCTCTTGATGGTGTTTGCTGGCCCCCAGACTCTTCCAACTCTTCCAGTTGATGTTGCGCCGGACAGCCACGTACTGGTGTTTACGCTTGTCCTTTCGCTCGCCACGCCGCTCTTGTTTGGGATGGCTCCTGCCTGGCGTGCCGCGCGAATCGACCTCAACTCTTCACTTAAGCAACAAGGACGAGGCACAGCCGCGGTTCACAGCCCGCTCGCCAAGGCACTGATCGTCTCGCAGGTTGCGCTTTCGTTGGTCTTGCTGATTGGCGCCGGCCTATTTCTTCGCACGCTGGTCAATTTGACGAACGTGGATATGGGCTTCAACAAAAACGGCGTACTTCTTTTTCAAATCGAACCAGCCTCAGTCGGCTACAAAGAGGATTCGCGACTCGCAAGACTTTACGACCAGATCGAACAGAGCGTGAGTGCGGTCCCCGGCGTGAATGCTGCCAGCTTTTCCATGTTTACCTTCAATTCGGGCGCGTGGTCCGAGGACGCTTGGGCGCAGGAGGAATCTCCAGAGGCAAAGAGCAACCGGGAGATCCTCTACAACAAGGTCGGTGCGGGATTTTTCTCGACGATGGGCCTTCCGCTAGTAGGAGGCCGCGCGTTCGGTCACCAGGACACCGAGAATTCGCCAAAGGTGGCGGTGATCAATGAAACCATGGCGCGGCGCTTCTTTCCCAATGAGTCTCCGCTTGGCCGCCGGTTTCGCCTCGGCGGGCCGGACGCAAAACCTGGAAACGACAAGATAGTCATCGGAATCGTGAAGGACGCCAAGTACATGGCCCTAAAAGAACGGCCTTGGCCTGCTGCGTACTTGCCTTACTCGCAGAAGGTTGGGTATCTCTGGAACTTCGAAGTGCGCTACTCAGGCAACGTTCGATCAACGGTCTCGGCGGTTCGGCAGGCAATCCGTGAAGTCGAGCCGCGTCTCCCCGTGTCCGACGTCGGTACGCTTGCCGAACACGTCGATCGCTCTGTTGTGGATCAGAGACTGACCGCGCAACTGTCAACCTTTTTTAGCTTGGTGGCGGTGTTCCTCGCGTGTATCGGGATCTACGCACTGATGTCCTACGCTGTGGTTCACCGGACGAATGAAATCGGCATTCGCGTGGCATTGGGCGCCCAGCGGGGGCAAGTCCTGAGACTGATAATGGGCCAGGGATTTGTGTTGGCAACGGCCGGCGTGGCTGTCGGAATTGTCTTGGCACTTATACTGACGCGCTTTCTGGCGGGTTTGCTATTTGGCGTCCAACCGTTCGATCCCGTGACGTTTGCTTGCGTGGCGTTCTTGTTGACGCTCATCGCTCTGGTCGCGTGTTACATACCCGCGCGGCGCGCGATGCGCGTCGATCCGATCGTGGCGCTGCGATACGAGTGACAGCTCCAAACCAATGTTCGTTGGGCATTGCGCGGGTGAATCATGATGTGGATCAGGCAAGATATTTTCGCCGCGCGCCGCACGTCGCTGACCTCTTAGGGCGTGACCGCGAAGCGCTCAACGCACAATTCAAAGAAATGATGAAAGACCTGGAGCGCTACATTCAGCTTTGGAATGAGTCCAGGAATGCGCAGGGCCGCGGCTGCCGCAAATGGATGACTTCCGGATCTCCTATGCCGCTGCGGCTTAGCCAATAAATTTCTGGCGGTTCTAAAGCCTTGAATGGTGACGTTTTGTCGCAACATGAGTTAGTTTGAGACTGACAATAAGTGTCACGCGAGCAATGCGATTGCCGCTCCCATTTGTTGAAAACAAATGGTTTAGGCGCGATGGCAGCCATGGAGCGGCAATTGCCCCAACTTCACTTGAGCATTCCCGAAAATAATCCACAACCCGCGTCAGGTTGGCGCAAAGGAGCTGAGCGTGACAAGCGTTCAAGGAGGACTCGATGAACCACCCTAGCAGGGTTGTTTGGATGGCCAGGGTAGTTTGCATGGCAGCGTTGACCGCAGGGCTTTTGCTGATGCCCAGCAGAGCGGGGGCGCAGAACGGCTCGTTAAAGGTGACTTCGTTTCCGTCGGGCGCGAACGTGTCGGTGGACGGAGAGGACACTGGCAAAGTCACACCGATGAGCATCAGTGTCTCCGTTGGCACGCACACGGTAGTGGTTTCTATACCGGACTCGAGCTGGAACGCGGACACGCGCTCCGTGGAGGTGGCTCAAGGCAACAACGACCTCAGCGTGACCTTGCTGCCTATCTCAACCAAGGGCGACACTGGCCCCGCAGGGCCCGTCGGGCCACAAGGACCAAAGGGCGACACCGGCGCGGCTGGAGCGCCTGGAACTCCAGGAGGCACTGGTGCTTCTGGCCCCGCAGGTCCAGCCGGACCTCCAGGCCCCGACGGGCCACAAGGACCAAAGGGAGACACCGGTGCTACTGGTCCTGCAGGTGCCGCGGGAGCACCCGGAACTCCGGGAGACACCGGTCCAACAGGACCAACCGGGCCGCAAGGCCCTGCGGGACCTGCTGGTCCGAGTGGAGGGCTTGGAGGCAGGCAAGAGTTTCAAAGCAGCGGCACTTTTATCGTGCCGGCTGGAGTCAGCCGACTGAGTGTAGAACTGTACGGCGCCGGGGGAGGCGGTGCCGTTATGCATTGCAACAGCGGCGGCGGCGGCGGTGGTGGCGCTTATACGAGCACCATCTTGACAGTCCAAGAGGGTCAAACTCTAACAATCAATGTGGGTCTCGGAGGTCTTGCCGGGACACTATCTACGGCCGGAGGCAGTGGAGTAGACACGCAAGTCTCGGACGGCAATAACACGATGCTTGCCGTCGCCCATGGCGGTAGTGGAGGTCAACCCGACTCTCAACCGTGTGGCCTGCCACTCCCTGGCGCTGTCGGCGGGGCATCTGACGCAAAGGCCATGATCAGCCATAGCGGGGCATCCGCCCCATCGTTCTCTGCCAGTGGCAGTGGAGGAACCGGCTATCTGGTCATCGGTTTTGCCTTCCAACCCAACGGGCAGTTTGGGGGCGGTGGAGCAGGGGCGACCTTTTCTCCGACTACCCTGCCTGGCCAGGGAGGTTATGCTTTGCTCAGTTGGTGAGCAGACCGCGCGGCGGCGAAGGCCTCACCCCCGAGAATGTCTCGTTCTTCATTACAAATGCCTATCTCGTAAGCAGGGGCGCGAGCGCCCCTGCTGCCGGCTTCATTAAGTGCACGATGCGAGCCTCGTCGGCAAGGCGCGGCGGATTCGAATTCGCCTCGGCGGGAAAGAAGCCTTCGTCTCCCTGCACTAGGAACGAGAATTCGTCACTCCGTTTGCGCGTGCGAAAACTGGCGGTGAAGCCGCCATTCGGCATCCCTGGACCGATCACGCGATAAAAATAAGTGGTGTTGTAGTCCAAACCTTTTATGACCGCGGCATAGTTCGAGTGCGGGCCGGAAGCTGTGGGCGGCACGGGAAGTGCAGGGTCAGCGGAAAGATAATTATCCACGACACGCCCTTGAGGCTTCACGCTTTGGCCATAGGAAACGCTCTTGCCGAACTCCACAGTGAAAGCGCTCTGGTTTGGCGACGCTTCATCCGTTTTCCAAGCGATTACAATTTGATCCTCCGCGCCGAACGGGCCATTATCACCTGGCTGAATGTAGGGCTTGTAGGTGACATTCTCCCCCGCAGCGAAAGGGGCCAGCGAAAAGAAAAGAGCGAGAAAGACGAGAATAGTGGCTTGCGTTCTGTGTGAATTGAATTGCATGGGCGTCACTCCTTTTCCAAGTGGTCCGGCGAAAGGACAATCGCAAACCTTCGTTACGGTTGTGTGGCGGAAACTTAAATTCTCGATGGGACTTAAATGAATCAGGCTTCGGCCATTTAACTGGAAGGTGACGGAAATGGCGAGACGCGCAGGTGGTATTCTTCGTGAGGTATGAGGACGCTCAACGAGCGGTTTAGCAGGCTGTCGACGCGGCGGCGGTATGAGGTCTGGTTTTTGCGGCTTGGATTGAGCGATGAGAGCGGGGCGTGGTGGTTCCGGTATTTGCTGATGAATCCAGGGCGGGGCGGGTGCGCGAGCGATCCGCTGGGACAGCCGTTGCAAGTTTGGGCGACGTGGTTTCCGCGAGAGGGGAAGCCGGAGACTTGGATCCAGGGATTTCTATCGGAGGCTCTTCGCGACGGTTTGAGCAAGCGTCGTGCGAATCCTTTTTTTCTGGAGATCGGCGAAAACCAGATTGCTGAAGATAGCTGCCGCGGACGGATAGAAGTTGGAGGCCAGAGAATCTGCTGGGATTTGCGATACCGATCGTCATTTCGCGCAGAACTCAGCAGCAAGGGTTGGATTGGGTTTTCGCGGACGGCGCACTCGGATGCGATATTCTCCGGAGAGATCACGCTGAACGACCGGTCCTTTCGCGGTGAGCCGCTAGGCTACGGGATGCAGGGACACAACTGCGGATACCGGCACCGTCGCTTTTGGAGCTGGACGCATGTCCATTTTCCAGACGCACGAGGCCGAGGCTCCACGTTTGAAGCGCTGGCGTATGAGATGCCGCTTGGCATGATGTCTCGCACGGCGGTGCTTTGGCACGAAGGCGAGAAATATACGTTTCAAAGATTCCGCGAGAGCCAGCGCGATTCACAAAAACTCAAGTGGAGTCTGGAGTGCACCGATGCGCGAGGCGCGCGCCTGGAAGTTAGCGTGCGCGGGCGTGAAGGGCTTGTGCATCGCCTTCCGTATGTCAAAACAGATTGTTCGGGACGGTTCGAAGTGGCGAATGATAGTCTGGCGCTCGCGCGCTTGGTCCTTCGACGACGCGGCACGGCTTCGGAAGAGCTAACTACGGACTTCGGTGCCGTGCTGGAGATGGTGGGAGGCTGATCATGGCGGTGGGCAGATGAATTCGTCGGCGGGCGAAGCTGGATTGCAAATTGTTCCTGGTATCTCCACGATTCGTATTGCACAGGAGTTTCTCGCGAAGTATTTCGCGAGGACGCGGCTGATTTCCGCGCCATTCCTCAGTCAGGCGACAGGCAAGAGCGTTTATTTGAAGCTGGAGACGGAGCTGCCGACGGGATCGTTCAAGGTGCGAGGGGCGTTTTGGGCCCTGGCCCAAAGGATGAGTCGGGGGCCGATCCAGGAAGTGGTGGCTTGCAGCACGGGGAATCATGGGGCGGCGGTGGCTTATGCGGCGAGACAGTTTGGAATCCAGGCGAAGATATTTTTGCCGACGAACTGCAATCCGGTGAAGCGCGAGCGCATTGAGTCCCTCGGAGCGACGATTGTCGAAAGCGGAGAGAGCGACCTGGCATCTGCCTTCGCGCTTGCTGCGGACCATGCAAAGCGGCCGGGCGTATATTTCATGAACGACGCAACGGATACGGATCTGCCTGCCGGTCCCGCGACGATTGGCTGCGAAATCCTGGAACAGCTTCCCGAGACAAGTGCGATCGTCGTGCCGATGGGGGACACTGCGCTGATTCGCGGGATCGCTGCGGCCGCGAAGCAGATCGCGCCGCAAGTGAAAATCATCGGTGTGCAGGCGGAGGGCGCTCCCTCGTACTATTTGTCGTGGAAGGAAGGCAAGGTGGTGAGGACGGAGACCTGCGACACGATCGCCGACGGACTGGCGACGCGAACGCCGGAAGCGGCGAACGTGCGTGAAGTGAAGAACCTCGTTGATGGGGTGGTCCTTGTGAGTGAAGATCAGATGCTGTGCGCTATTGGGACGTTACTTGTGGAGGAACACGTGTTGGCGGAGCCGGCCGGAGCCGCGAGCACGGCAGCGTTATTGCAAGGTAACGCCGGCAGCGGCGATCACGTCGCACTGGTGGTGAGTGGAGCGAACATTTCGCGCGAAGTACTCAAGCAGGCCATCGGCAACGTCTAGCCGCGAGAGAACTTCATCAGCAACGAGGCGTTGCGCCGCAAAGACGCAGAAGCTTCATGACCCTGCGGCTGGTTTTTTTGGATGCATCGGCCCGAGACGGGCAAGGACTTCCAATAAGGTATTTACCCTAGGCCATTTTGCAGGGTTTTCCTCCTATTTTTTGTCCCGATTTTCAACCTTACTAACAGGGACGAGCCGGACTGGCCTTCGCATGACGCGCCCCTAACGATTTGCCTCCGAGGGAGTGTGGCGACGGGGGTCAGTCCGGGAAATGATCGAGCCATTCGAATCGGAAATCTGCTGATGCCATCATCCTGCGAGCCGTGCATGCCAGAAAGTCTATTCCAAGAAGGGTGTGAGTGAATTTGGAGGAGGGGAATCCGTGCGCATGTGTAATTCTTTGGAGCGAGCCGGGCAAGGGTTTTTGGAAACAAATGAGGTAAGGCAGGGAGACACGAGAGAAGGAAAGCAGCAGCTGAAAGGGAGGGGACAGCCATGAAAGGGCGAGTACGGCTGGCTGGCGTACTCCTGGCTCTGCTGTGGGCCACACCGGCGAAGGCAGACACCGGAATCATCATTCGGACAACTGGCGGGCTCCCGGCGCTGCAACTCTTCTGTAGCCTTCCCTTATCGCCGTGCACCATTGTTGGAGCGCTTGATGGCACATTAGGCCAAGTGTTCCTGGTGACCACGCCCCTTGATCCAACGACTTTCATCAATCTCTTGGGCGGAACCGTTGGTGGACTGACCGGCTTCGTGGATGCCGAGGTGAATCAACTGCTCAGCTTGGTTGATCTGACGAACCTAGTTCCATCCCTAATTCCACCCACACTCATGCAGGACAGGAATTCTACTCCCTATCCTGCAGGTTCCACGACGTCGGCATGGAACAGCTATGTCAATCAGCCGGCGGCATCGATCGTGGAAGTGCAGAATGCGCAGAAGTCATTCAATGTGATGGGTACGGGGATCGTCGCTGATATTGACACCGGAGTGGACCCCACCCATCCAGCGCTGCAGGGGGTTCTGTTACAAGGGTACGACTTCACGCGGAACCAGCCCGGTGGCTCCGAGCTGAATGATGTTTCTTCTTCGCCGTGTCCATTCGCTTCGTGTCCGCCTCCCCCTTGCCCGACTTGCTCGCCGGCGAAAGTAAATCAGTCTACGGCGGCGGTGCTGGACCAGTCCACGGCGGCTGTGCTCGATGGAACCCAATATGCGGCATTCGGCCACGGCACGATGGTGATGGGCATTATCCACTTGGTGGCTCCGACAGCGAAACTCATGCCACTAAAGGCATTTCATTCGGACGGTTCAGCTTCCCTTTCCGACATTTTGCGCGCGATCTACTACGGTGTGCAGAACAACGCCAACGTCATCAACATGAGTTTCGACACTAAGACGAGTTCGGCGGAGCTGCAAAAAGCGCTCGACTATGCCGACGAGCAGGGCGTCATTTGCGCGGCGTCGGCAGGCAACGACGGCCAAGGTCCACCACTCCTGGTCTATCCCGCCGCGCTACAAAGCGACGTAATGGGTGTGGCGTCAACGACGGACCAGGACACCCGCTCTTCCTTCTCCAACTTTGGGAACGCGATTGTGTGGGTGGCGGCTCCAGGCGAAGCCATCGTGAGCACATACCCGTACAACACGTATGCGGCGGGATGGGGAACCTCGTTCAGCGCGCCGTTTGTTTCGGGAGGGGCGGTGCTTTTGCACAACTTAAGCGGCACCATTAACGAGTCTGGAGCAGCCACGGCGTTATCCCATGCGGTCCCGCTTGCGGACGCAGGGATGGGCAATGGACGCCTGGATTTGTGCATGGCTCTCGGGTCGGTGGGCACAGCGAGCTGTTCGCCGGACTACAGCGTTTCCGCCACACCGCCTGCGGCGACGATCACTGCAGGGCAGCAGGCCAGTTTCACGGTGTCCGCTACGCCGCTGAATGCTTCAAAACAGACCGTAACGTGGAATTGCACGGGCGCGCCACAAGCCGCGACGTGCACCGTTTCGCCGTCGTCCGTTGTACTCAATGGTTCGACTCCAGCGACGGCGACGGTCACGTTAACGACAACGGCGAGGGTGGCGGCGCCACAGTTGTTGCCAAGACACTTGCCGCCGATGCAGCTCCGGGTGATGCCGGTAATGTGGTTTGCGCTGATCGTAATCATTTTGATGGTGTGCAGCCTTGGCCGTGTTCCTCGCCAAAGGGCCGGCCTTGCCGCCGCGGCCGTACTCGTTGCTATTTCGCTTTTGACTTATTCCTGTGGTGGGTACGGTGGCGGTGGCCTGCCAGGGTCAGCAACGCTCTCGTCGGTCACGCTCAATCCCACCAGCGTTACTGGCGGGTCTTCCTCGACTGGCACGGTCACTCTCAGCGGGCCAGCTCCCAACTATGGCGCCAGTGTGAACCTCTCCAGCAACGCCTCTGCCGCAACGGTGCCCGCAAGTGTGACCGTAGCCGATGGAGCCAGCAGCGCGAACTTCACTGTAAGCACCACCGCCGGAAGTGCTTCAACGCCGGTCACGATCACCGCGTCCTATGCTGGCGCGAGCAAAACAGCGTCACTCACGGTCGTGCCTGCTCAAACCGCTCCAACGCTCTCTTCGGTGACGCTGAATCCCACGAGCGTGACTGGCGGCGCGGGATCTTCCATGGGCACTGTGACGCTGAGCGGGCCCGCACCCACTGGCGGTGCGCAAGTTGCGCTCTCTAGTGATAACGGGGCGGCTAGCGTGCCTGCCAGCGTGACTGTCGCTGCGGGAGCGAGCAGCGCGATGTTCACGGTGACCACCAGTGCCGTTACCGTCTCCAATCCCGCCAACATCTCGGCATCGTATGCCGGGATGACCAAGACGGCCTCACTCACGGTCGCGCCCGCTCAAAGCGCTCCAACACTCTCTTCGCTGACGCTGAATCCTACGAGCGTGACTGGTGGCGCGGGATCTTCCATGGGCACAGTGACGCTGAGCGGGCCTGCACCCGCTGGCGGTGCACAAGTCGTGCTCTCTAGTGACAACGGGGCGGCTAGCGTGCCTGCCAGCCTGACTGTCGCTGCGGGAGCGAGTAGCGCGATGTTCACGGTGACCACCAGCGCCGTTACCGTCTCGACGCCGGTCACGATCACCGCCTCATATGCTGGTGCGACCAAAACAGCCTCACTCGCGGTGGCGCCTCCAGGCACACCTGCTGGAACTTACACGCTTACGATCACGGGAGCTTCAGGCAACATCAGCCACAGCACAACGGTCCAAGTAATTGTCAACTAGCAGCCCTACCGGAACTCCCAGCCCTGCCGACGAATCGAATCCCGTTCCAGTCCAGTCCTAAGACCCAGCGAATTTGAAGCCTAATAGGCGACTGGCCATTCGGCCGATGACGCTCAGAACAAGTTCCATTGCCACTCCCAGCCCTAAGTGGATTCTAGAAGGAGGGGAAACTGTCTCCAGGCTACGGCCAAGGACGAATGGACCATGGGCAACGCGAATACTGAATGGAAGTGGAGGGCGGCACGCGAAGTGACCTTCGTAGCATGTGCGGCAGGCGCTTGTTTGTTCGCGGGCGCACCGACAAAGGCTCAGGTTGCGGCCGCAACGCAGGAATCGGCGCCTAATTCTCGATTGTTGAGCGCGGAGGAAGGCCGGGCCATCGTGGATGCCGCGCGAGATCAGGATCAAAAGACACGCGGGGCGCGGGACTGTTCGCACCTTGTTCATCAAACCTATCTCGAAGCAGGTTTTGAGTACGCCTATGCGAGTTCGTTTGAACTCTACGCGGGCGACGACAATTTTGAGCGGGTACGACACCCGCAGCCGGGGGATTTGATTGTGTGGCCGGGCCACGTCGGCATCGTCCTGGAACCGCTGGCGCACAGTTTTTACAGCCTGGTGAGTACGGGGCTGGAGGCGCAGAACTACGAGGGGCCGTATTGGAAGTCGCGCGGTAGACCACGCTTCTACCGGTACAAAGTTGAAAGCGCGGAAGTCTTGACTGCGGTGAAGGGCCCGGCGCCCGTGAGAACTCCAAATTTGGCAAAGACGCATGAAGCTGCGCAGGTGATCGAAGAAAAATCCACGACGGCGGCTTCTGCTGTGGACCGGCCGCCGAAGACGGCTTCGGAACGGACAGCTTCGGAACGGACAGCTTCGGAACGAGCAAGGGTTGTGAATACTGATCTGCCAGCTCCGGGTGCACCGGTGGCTGCAGCCATGCCATTTGAGGTACCGGAGAGCATCATCATCGCAGCGGGGAACAAGCCCCCAACAAGCAGCCAAGTTGCTGAAGCGATCTCTGAATTGAGCAATGCCTCGGGAAGTGTATTGCGCACGGAGACGCCCTCAAAACTGGCGCAGCCAATGGTGATTTTTGAACGCCTTCGCGTGGAACGCCTGGAAATCAAAAGGGATCACGGATGGGCGCGTCTGCAGATTGATTCTCGCGCGACCATAACGGCCGGAGAAACAGATTACAAACAGCGGCACGAAAAGGTTCGTTGGGAGCTGCGCCGGACAGAATCTGGCTGGGAGGCGGTCCTGCCCAAGAATCGAACGTATGTGCCAAATGATGTGGCAGTGCGCCACTTGGCGGCACAGCTTGCGCATTTGACCGAAACGGATGGCGCCGCGGCACATGAGGAAGCTGTTCTGCGCCAGGAGTCGCAGCTCGCGAGTCTGCTTAGCGCGCTATTGGAAAAAAAGTACCCTACAGATCGAGTAGCCAAAGGGTCCGCGCGTGTGGACAGATAGCTAAGCGCCACGCAACAGTTCATTCCTTAGGCAGGGCAAAAGCGACGTAGACGCCGCCCGACCGCGACTTGGGATCTTTGCCGCCGCCTGCCGCAATGACGACGAATTGGCGGCCGTTCACTTCGTAGGTGGCGGGGGTGGCGTTGCCGGAGAAGGGCAGCGTCGCTTCCCAAAGCAGCTCCCCAGTGGATTTATCGAAGGCGCGGAATTTCTTGTCGAAGTTGGTCGCGCCGATGAACAGCAGCCCGCCCGCAGTGACGACTGGACCTCCGTAATTTTCCGTGCCGGTGTTCTTCCCCTTCGCGGCGAGTTCCGGATAGTCACCCAGCGGAATCTTCCAGACATATTCGCCGGTATTCAGATTGATGGCGTTCAAGGTGCCCCAAGGAGGAGCAATCGCGGGATAACCCTCGGGGTCGAGAAACCTGTGATAGCCAGTAAACCGGTACTTCATGGACACCGGGGGCGAAGCAGAACTGGACAGCTCCTTATTTTCTCCGCTTAGCACGAAATCGATCAGTGCGGACAATTGATCTTCCGTCAAATTGGGAAAGCCGGGCATCCTGCCCTTTCCGTTTTTGATCGTCGTAGCAATTTGCGGGAACGTCAGCCGATCGGAAACTCCTACCAGCGAAGGCATCGCTGGAGGCGAACCCGCCATTTTTTCTCCATGGCAGACGCTGCACTGGCCCATGTAGATGGCTCGCGGGCTATTCTCGCCGGTGTTGGGGACGAGAGCGCCCGTCCAGGCCATCTCATTCGAATTGATGTAGATGATTCCGGTTTCCGGATCGACGGCAGGACCGCCCCACTCCGCGCCGCCGTCGAAGCCCGGAAAAACTACGGTGTCTTTTCCGACGCTGAAGGGAACGAACTGACCTTCGCTACGGAATTTCTTGAAATTGTCCAGTGCCCATTGATGAACTTCCGGCGTGCGCATGGTTAATAAATCCGTGGTGAGAAGCTGGCGCGCAAAGGGCGCCGGGCGAGCGGGAAGAGGCTGGTCACGTGCGGCAACTTCGTCGGGCACGGTGCTTTGAGGATATTTGCGGGACTCGATGGGGAAAAGAGGATTCCCGTTGCTGCGGTCGAAGAGATAGACAAAACCTTGTTTTGTTGTTTGCGCAACCGCATCAATTGGTTTGCCATCGCGCTTGACGGTGAGGAGCGCTGGCGGTGAAGGGAAGTCACGGTCCCAAATATCGTGACGGACGCCTTGAAAATGCCAGATTCTTTCACCTGTCTGGGCATTCAAGGCAATCAGGCAATTTGCAAAGAGATCGTCGCCGACGCGATCGGCACCGTAGAAATCAAATGCGGCGGAACCTGTCGGAATAAAGACGATTCCGCGCTGGGGATCGAGCGTCATCCCGGCCCAATTGTTCGCAGCGCCGCTGGTCTTCCAAGCGTCCTTCGGCCAGGTGCTATACCCAAATTCGCCGGGATGGGGAATGGTGTGAAACGACCAGCGCAGCTTTCCGGTTCGGACGTCGAAGGTGCGAATGTCGCCGGGGGCCGCGGGGAGAGTCTCGGGGTTCCGTCCGCCGACGATCAGCAAGTCTTTGTAGACGACGGCTGGACTGGTCAAGGAAATGGATTGGGCGGAGGCAGGTTCGCGGCCAAGATTTTCGCGGAGGTCGATGCGGCCATCTTTCGCAAACGATAGGATGGGCTTGCCGGTCGCGGCATCCAAAGCGTAAAGGAAATTCATCACGCCAACAAGAATGTGTTTGTCGTTGGCGTCGGCCCAATAGGCCAAGCCGCGGTCCGGTTGCGTGCCCCGTATTCCGGAGTCGAACTTCCACAAGAGCTTGCCGGTCGCGGCATCCAGCGCGAAAACTTTTTGTGTCGGCGTGATTCCATAGAGAACTCCAGCGATGACGATGGGGCTCGTCTGCAGGCCGCCCTCTTCTTGAGTGTCGAAGCTCCATGCGACGCCGAGGTGCTTGACATTGCTCCGATTGATTTGCGCAAGCCCGGAATAGTGATTGTTCTCCGGCGCACCACCGTACGCCGGCCAATCCCGCTTTTCTTTGCCGGTCGCAACGCTCTGTGGCAGTGCGTTTGCTGCGTGCGCGATCCATCCGATAGCTACTGCCGCAAGTAATGAGGCAAAGAATGATCCGGCGGTGGGGACTATTCTCATGAAATCGGCTGCCAGGTCAGAGTTAACTCGCTGATGCCGAGGAATCCGAAAAGCTATTGGCGGCCTCGAGAGCCGTTGGATAGGCTTTCAGGAATCGATCGGCGCGAGCCAATTTCAAGACTCCATCAATCATGCCGGTGGTGCCGGCGAGAGATAGCGCGCCGCCGGCCGTTTTCACGCGGGAAAAACAACTGACAATTTTTCCCAAGCCCGCGCTGTCGAGTCTGGTCAAGTTACTGAGATCGAGGACGACACGGGTCTGGCGGTCAAGGAGCAATTGATCGAAAGCCAGCTCGAGCTGTTTGCACTCAACTCCAATCTGGAGCGGCCCCCTTAGCTCAAGGATGATGATTCCCGGCTTGAATTCTTTTTTAATGATTTGCAAAGGGCCCTTCCGAACTCGTTTGTGACTCTCGATTCGTCCGATTGAAATTTCTTGCCACGATGCGACGGAAATAGTTTGATCAAGCGCCGCTAGATTTCCCCGCGGCAGCTTCTTCGCCTTCGTAGGGGAACTCGCGGATCATGCGCACGCAGGCGCAAAGAGCGTCCAGCATCGAATTTCCCCACCCTGTGGGAAGAAGCGACGCCGTCTTCTGATTGACGTATTTGTCCGCCTGAGCGAAAAAGCGCGCATATTGACCCGGAGGAGGAGCCGCGAATTCTTTCACAGTGATAACAAAGCAGATATCGATGCCGTTCTGACGCTTCTTCACCGAGTAAGAATGGAGCAGAGCGAGCTCTTCAGAAACGTCCTGCTGGGCGAATTTCCAATCGCTCACAAATTCCTCCGCTGGGAAACAGGGATGCATGGGGACAGGCCATGCGAGAGGCGAATGTTAGGCCCCGCGAGGAGCGCAAGTCAAGGCGGCGTGAAATGTCCCTGTGGTGCCTTGGCGGGGCTCTTCTCCGCTCGAAGGTTCTTCCCTCTTTGTCGTCCAAAGATGCATGATTTAGGCCTCCGCGAGAAAGGAAACGCTCGATAAGGCGATGCTTTCAGTTGACGTATGGGGGAAGGAAATGAAATGGATCACGCGCGAACAAGTGAAAGTGGATCGAGTGGCGTGCCCGTGGCTGATCCGAAAATTTGTGGACTCCGCGGCGGAATTTCATTTTGTGCCGGCGGAGCAAGTGATGAGCGAGGCGCAGAGGCTGGGGGCCACGCCGTTTGACGTTCCGGCTGTAGAGCTGGGGCACCACGGCAAAGAATGCTCCTTCGAGGCGATTCTGAAGAAATACAATCTGACCGGGGATGCCGCGCTCGTACTGCTCGGGAAGATCGTAAATGGCGCGGATACCGACAACAGGTTATGGCAGCAGCCGGAAGGCGCAGGGCTGAACGCCATCGCGGAAGGGTTTCGCCATCTGAATTTTAGGAACGACCACGAAATCAACGCGGCAGAGTGGATTGTTTACGATGCGTTGTACTCCTACTGCAAAGAAATGGTGAAGAGCGGAAAGCCGAACGGAGCCTTCCGCTGACGAAAAGTAAGTTGAAACGCGTGAATTGGGAAAAGCAAGCCGGAGGCAGCATCGAGGAACGCACAAAAGACTCTCTGGGATTTGAACGCAACGTTGTGGCGGCTTCCGGCGCGGTGTTTCTGGTCGGTCTTGGCGAGGAACTTTGGAAAAAGTTTCTGCCGAAATATCTGGAATCATTGGGAGCGAGCGTTGCGGCAGTAGGGCTCTTTGGCACAGCGGAAGATTTTTTTGACGCAGTCTACCAATACCCGGGTGGCTGGTTGGCGGATCACTGGGGAAGGCAGCGAGCCTTTCTGGTTTTTCTGGCGGCGGCCGTCGCAGGCTACCTCATCTATCTTTCGAGTCCGGCCTGGCCATACCTCTTCCTTGGACTGGCGTTTGTCATGGCATGGCAGGCCATGGGATCACCTGCCATGTTTGCAACGATCGGAGACGCGCTGCCGCGCGATCGCCGGGCAATGGGCTTCACCATTCAATCGATGCTGAAGCGCATTCCCATGGTGGTCTCGCCGCTGATCGGCGGCGCGTTGATCGGAGCGATCGGCCTGCAAAGAGGCATTCGAACAGGACTCGTCATCACACTGGTACTTGCAGCGTGTGCGGCAATGCTGCTTTTCTCGCTCCGGCTGCCCACCTCGGCCGACGACACTGTGAAGATGAGCGGAGTGTGGGACTCGTTTCATCCCACTCTGAAACGGCTCCTGGTTTCCGACATCGTGATTCGAATGTGCGAAGGGCTGGCGGATATTTTTGTAGTTCTATACGTGACAAATATCATCGGCATAACGATTCCAGAGTACGGCGTGCTTGTGGCCATTCAATTGATGACCGCCATTCTCATCTACGTGCCATCCGCGAAAATCGCGGCCCGAATTGGCCGGAAACCGTTCGTGATTACGACGTTCTTCTGTTTTGCGCTGTATCCAATAGCTGTTACCCTCGCGCACGACTTCGGTGGGCTGGTTCTGGCCTCCATTGTTGGAGGCTTGCGGGAAATCGGCGAGCCGTCACGAAAGGCCATGATTGTGGACTTCGCGGAGCAACAACTCCGCGCGCGGACCGTGGGGCTGTATTACCTGCTGCGGAGTTTATCGATTACTCCGGCGTCGGCGATTGGCGGCCTGCTTTGGAGAGTGCGTCCAGAAATTCCCTTCGTGGTTGCGGGGCTTATAGGAGTTGCCGGGACGCTACTGTTTGCGATAACTGTAGAAGAACAGCACGCGGGCTAGATAATATCCGGCGCTGGTTGACCAACAGAATGACCATCAGATTTCAAGAGGGTTTAACGCTATCCTGCTGAGGCCCGGGATTTACGCAGCCCCATGACGCGCATCAGGGTTTCCTGGACGTGCACCAGCTCGCGCTGGCGCTCATGCTCCTCCCTGGTGCGGTCGGTGAGGGTTTCTTTCAACAGAAACAAGTTGCGGCGGAATTCGAGTTGAGCGAGAACCAGGCGGCTCAACGCTTTCAGCGCTTCCTTTTGATCGGGCGCCAATTCGCGGGGCGCGCGATCAACGACGCACAGTGTGCCGAGAGCGTAGCCATCTTCGTTGATAAGGGGTGCGCCGGCGTAGAAGCGGATATGGGGGTCAGAAACAACCAGGGGATTGTTGCGAAAACGGTCATCATTGAGCGCATCGGGGACGACGAAGACATCAGACTGCAAGATGGCTGTGGAGCAAAAAGCTATGTCGCGGGATGTCTCGTTGGCATCGATGCCCACGCGTGACTTGAACCATTGGCGGTCTTCGTCGACAAGGGAAATCAGCGCTATGGGCGTCCTGCAAATAAACGAAGCTAGCAGAGTGAGGTCGTCGAAGGATTGCTCCGGATCAGTATCGAGGATGGCGTACTTCTCCAGGGCGGCGATCCTGCCTGCTTCGTTGACTGGCTTTGCGGCAACCATGAGCCACCTCCTGCATGATTCTCCGGTTCGGTTTGGAACGCTGACTGAGGGCCGAATCATACTCCAAAACGGAGAATAGGAGCAGCACTCGATAGAGGGAGGTGGCTGGAACGTCGGCCACGTCGAGTGCGTTATTGCTCGACTTCCTGCAAGCATTCGCTAGAATCCGGGTGTTTGATGCCAGAACAAGCAACGGTTCCACTGGAGATGGACATGAACGTGACTACGCATGCGCGATCTATCGTAATCGCAACTCTATTTGCAATTGCCACTGCGGCTGGACCACGCGCAACGGCGCAGGAGAATTACACGCCCACCGCAGCGAACTTACAGGCGCGCACCTGGTTCCAGGATGCGAAGTTCGGAATGTTCATTCACTGGGGCGTGTATAGCGTGCTGGGCGACGGCGAATGGATTATGGAGACGCGGCCCATCAACAGAACGGATTACGCGAAGCTGCCGGCGTTTTTCAATCCGATCAAGTTTGAACCGTCGGCGTGGGTCGCGCTGGCGAAGGCCGCGGGCATGAAGTACATCACCATCACGTCCAAGCACCATGACGGATTCGCGATGTTCGATTCGAAGTTGACGGACTGGAGCGTTGTGGCGCGCACGCCTTACGGCAAAGACGTCATCGGAATGCTCGCGGCCGAATGCCACAAGCAAGGTATCAAGCTATTCTTGTACCACTCCCAACTGGATTGGCATTCTCCGGATTATTTTCCGCGCGGGCGCACGGGACATCGCACGGGCCGCCCGGATTCCGGGAATTGGGACGCTTACCTGAATTTCATGGACGGCCAGTTGCGCGAGCTGCTGACGAACTACGGAGAGATCGGCGGCATCTGGTTCGATGGAATGTGGGACAAGCCCGACGCGGATTGGCATCTCTCTCGCACTTACGGGCTTATTCATCAACTCCAACCTCAGGCGCTCGTCGGCAGCAATCATCATAAGACTCCCTTTCCCGACGAGGACTTCCAGATGTTTGAAAAAGATTTGCCTGGCCAACACACCACTGGGTTCAACACGGAACAATCGGTCAGCGCACTGCCGCTCGAAACTGCGGAGACCATGAACAACGCCTGGGGATTCAATCTGACGGACGAACACTACAAGAGCCCGGCGGATTTGATTCGCTACCTCGTACGCGCCGCGGGACTGAACTCGAATTTTCTTTTGAACGTAGGGCCGATGCCGAGCGGCGAGATCCAGCCTGAATTTGTGCAGCGCCTGACGGAAGTGGGAAAGTGGATGAAGCAAAACGGCGATTCGATTTACCGAACGCGTGGAGGCCCAGTGGCGGCGGGGCCGTGGGGCGTGACAACGCAGCGCGGCTCGACAGTTTACGTTCACGTTCTCGATTGGAATCAGCCGGTGCTGGCTCTTGGGGGAATCCCGCGGCCGGTTCACTCGGCGCGGCTGTTGCGTGATGGAAGCAGCGTCGAGTTCAGCGCCGTCAAAGGAGGGCTGGTTCTGAAATTGCCGGAGCCGCAAACGGAAGAAGTGGATCGCGTGATCGTTCTCGAACTGGACGCGGCGAAGTAGCGGAAGAAGCAATTCAGGGATTAGACGCGGACTCGTCGAGCTTCAGAATGAGCAGCTGGCCGTTCGAATGAAAAGTGCCGCCAGTCGCAGTCTGAGCTTCTTTCATGGGCTTGTCCGGCAGGAAGTGGGAGATTTCGGCGACGAGGCCCGTGAAAGCGAGAGTCTTCTCAATGTAGTCGCGCTCGAGATCGATGTCTGGATCGATCTTGTGGGTGACTCCGTTGTTGCGCTGGTCGCGTTCGAATCCAATGTCATGCGTGGCGGCGCCGACCCACAGCGTCTCACCTTTCACCTCGAACGGCGCTTTCCAGATGCGCAGATGGTTGCGCGATCTGACGACGCTGATGGGCTCAGCGTGCGCCCAGCCGTAATCCTGCGCGCGGCCAAAGAGGTAGAGCTGGCTCATCGGCATGGTCAAATAGGCTTCTTTCGACAGGCTGCCAATGAGGCCGTGGAGAACGGTGTCCTTGACGTCAGCATCGACTTTCACCCAGCCCGCAGTTGTGAAGACGCGCTGCATGGCGGCTTCGGAGCCAAGGATCACGAAATTCACCATGTCCCCGGCATTCCCCTGCCTGTCGCCAACGCGGCGGGGAATTTTTGAAAACAGATTGTTGTCGATGCCAGGCAACGAACTGACTTGCCGGGCAACCACCCGCGCGGTGCCGCCTTCGGGCGTGTAAACCTCGACGCGCACGGTATAAGTCCCGTCGCCGGTGTCGTCGGCCACCTGATTGATGCCCACGGAAAGCCGCCCCGAGACCGGCGCGACAACCTCGCGGCGTGCGCCCACCGGGAAGGGCTGGGCGATGTCCTTATCTCCGATACGCGCGATCAGCGCGCCGCGCCCCACTTCATTAAAGGGCAAGACGCGGAGAAGGTCCTTGAAGCTGCGCGGAAGGCCCTCCGGACCATTGTCTTCCTTCGCGTCAGGGTAGCGGAGCTTGCCCGTGGCGGCGATAAGCACGTGTTCGCCCGCCTGCACGTCGATGCCGGAGTCGATCCAGGATTGCTCGCCGGTCAATTGGACTTCCTGCGAAAGACGCTTTTTTCCCTGAGGGGTTTGCGCGGTAGCGGAGTTCTGCGAATCTTCTTTGGCAGAAGCCTGCGGCGAAGGCGGCGTGGCGTTCTCGCGGACGAGTTGTGCTTGTAACGTGGGTGGGAAAGCTGCTGCGGCCAGAGAAAGTCCAAGAATAAGTGTCAGGTTTCTCATGAGAGGTCGGATCATGGAGCGGCCATCCCGCGTCGGCTGAGGAAGCATCTCCACTGTTAGCAGATGCCCGGAGAAGGCGCAAGCGTTGTCCCAGTCGAGTGAGTGAATCTTCAGTGCGAAGAGCGAGCAAAAAACAGAGGCACCTAGCCTGCTGACCGTTCGAGGAGCGAGACGGGATTCCTTGACGGAGTGCGTAGGGGGCTTGTAGATTGGCAATATGCCGTAGAATTGTGAGAGGACATAGACCGCTCCCAGATATGCCCTTCCGTGCGGAGAACCGCGATACGCGGAGATAGAAACAGCAACTGGCCCGAGTGAGGACTGCGGCAAAAGGCATGAAAAAACTTCAAGGACCAATCGGACTGGTTGGATTGTGCTTGGCAATAGCGTCGGCCGCGGCTGGACAAGCGCCTGCGCCGGTTCCAGCACAAGTGCAATCAACAACGCCACCAGTGGCCCAAGCGCCTGCGCCGCGGCCGCGCACACGGACTGCTCCGCCCAGCACCGTGAGTGTTGATGGCAGCGAGGCGATGTTCACCACCATGTGCGCGCTGGTCGCAGCGGGTTTTGAATCGAACGTCAGCTCCGACAATTGGACGGCGTTCCGCGCGCAAATGCGGGAACGCTTGCGCCGGCAACAGGGTCCGGCTGTGGAGGCGGTACGGGAGTTTTACCGCCAGCACGAATTGCGCGATCCCGGTGCGACGCTATCAAGGTATTTATGGTTTGGCTTGGTTTCCGGGCCCGCGCCCGCGTTTCAGCCGATTTTGCGGCGCGATGAACTGCCGCCGGAAGTCATTGCGCTCGAAGGATTCAGCGAAATTCTTTCGAGCTATTATCAGGAACAGAAAATCGGGCAACTGTGGCGGCAAGTGCAGCCGGTTTATAACCGCGAAGTCGAGCGGCTCCATGATCCGCTGTCGCAGATTGTTTTCGTCGCGTCGGCATATCTGCGCGAAATCCTCGACCCGTCCGGACCGCGGACATTTGCAGTTGTCGTCGAGCCCCTGGTGGGACGAATCACCAACGTTAGAAATTTTGGAGATCACTATGCGCTGGTGCTAAGCGGAGGAGAAGAAATCCCGGCGGACGTGATTCGTCATGCGTTCTTGCATTTTCTGCTGGACCCTTTGCCCCTGATGTATCCGCACGTGACGGCTGTGAAACGCCCGTTATTCGAGAAAGCCGCCCCCGCTCCCCGCCTCGCGCCCGAATTGAAGGACGACTATGCGTCGTACTTCGCGGAATGCACGGTCCGCGCCGTGGAGCTGAAGCTCAAACGTATCTCCCCCGGCGAACGAGAAGCGGCGATGAATCGAGACGATGAGGACGGTTACGTGCTAGTGAAACCGCTCTTCGCGGCGTTGCCCAAATTCGAAAACTCCGAGCCGTCGATGAAGCTGTTTTTTCAGGATTTGGTGAGGGCCATCGATACCGGAGCTGAGGCCAGGCGGTTGGCGACGGTGAAATTCGCTCCGGCCGAGGCTGCTAAGGCGGAGGACGAAGCTGCAAATGAAGAAGTGGCACGAAGGAGAAGCGCGGCGCCAACGACGGTGCCGAATGATGCTGAGGTCATTACGGCGCTAACGGAAGGGGAACGGCGCATTGCGGAGAAAAATCCGCGCGCGGCGGAAGCCTCGTTCCAAAGAGTTCTCACGAAGTATCCGGATCAGGCGCGGGCCTGGTACGGAATCGGCTTAGTGGCACTCTTGGATCACGATGCGGCCAGAGCCAAGCAGGTCTTCGGGCGTCTGACCACTGGGGAACATGCGGCGACCCAAGATCCCATGGTGCTGGCGTGGTCCCACGTCTACCTGGCGCGGATTTATGATGATGAGGGGAATCTGGAAGTGGCAAAAATGGAGTATCAGTCAGTATTGAACGTGGAGGGCGGGCCGGAGCAGGCCAAGCAGGCGGCGCAAAAAGGACTCGCCGGAGCTGGTGGGGATAAGGCTACAGCGCGACCGTGAACAGGTGCGATTTCTGCCCGGCGGTGTTGGCTGAGGAGCGGACGTGGCCCCATTTACAAAGGCCGGGTGAAGAAATAACGAACGAGGAGAAAAAGGATGAGAATCAAATGGAATATTTGGCTAGAAACGGTAACCGTTGCGGGACTGCTGGTATGCGCGAACGAAGACGCAGCGGCGGCAGTTTTGCACTATAACCAGGCAAGCCAGAGCCAGCCTGCGCCCCAACAGAACGACAAAACGAAGACTCCGGACGTTACACCTCTTAGTCTCGACGTCCCGGCGCCGGTGAACGCGGAAGAAGATGCGGCCTACAAGGCCTTTCAAACCGTTAACCAGAATGATGCCGCCAAGAAGATTGAAGTCGGTGAAGCGTTCCTGCTGAAATACCCCGAGAGCCGTTTCAAGTCTCCGGTGTACGGGGCTTTGGCTTACGCCTATCTGCAGACTGGAAACACACAGAAGATGCAGGAATACGGGGAAAAGGAACTTACGGTTGCGCCCAACGACGTTTCTACGCTCGCACTGCTGGGCCAGACGCTGCCTCGGAGCTTGCATGGAAGTGCGGCCACACCCGAAGCCGTGCAGACGCTGGCCAAAGCGGAGCAATATTCCAAACAGGCCATCGAGATTACCCCGACGCTCCAGAAGCCCGAGAACTTGACGGATGAAGCCTTCATGTCCGCGAAGAATCAGACGCTGGCGATGGCTCACAGCGGGTTGGGATTGGTCTACGTGCGGCGAGGGAAGAACGCCGAAGCGATTCCCGAGCTTGAGCAGGCTGTGAAGATCGATCCGAATCCGGACCCGGTAAATTACTACTTGCTGGGAATGGCCAACAAAATCACCTCGCACTTTGATGATGCCGTAGCGGCCTTCAACAAATGTGCCGCGATGACCGGGCCCATGCAGGGAACCTGCAAGGCCCAGGCGGAAGATGCCAAAAAGCTTGGCGCGACGCAGTTGAGCGCGCCGAAGTGAGCCGGCTCGCCGGCACGTCGGAATTATGCATGAGACCATCCGGGGCGCGGATCGTGCGTTTGAGGAGCGTCTAGGTTATAGGTTTTCGGCAGGAGAGCTTCTCGAGAGGGCACTTACTCATAGCTCGGCGGTCCCCGAATTGCGTTCAGCGGGTGCCGTGGAGACCGTCTCCGCCATGCTCCCCAGGGACAATGAGCGCCTGGAGTTTCTTGGGGATGCCGTCCTCGAGCTGCTTGCCAGCGAATATCTGCTGGGGACTTTTCCGGAATGGAGCGAGGGGCAGCTTTCCAAGAGTCGCGCGCGCATCGTGAATGCAAGTTCCCTGGAAGCAGCTGCGCGGCGCCTGCGCCTGGGAGAACACTTGCGGTTGGGGCGCGGGGAAGAGAAAACCGGCGGCCGGGAGAAACAGACGCTGCTGGCCGATGCGTTTGAAGCCGTAGTTGCAGCCGTTTACCTCGACGGCGGATTGGGCGCCGCACGCGAGGTTTTGCGAAAGGTCCTGTTCGAGCAGGCGCTTGAGGAGCGCGGTGAGCGCATCTCGGAATCCGATCGCAAATCCGCGCTGCAGGAACTCTTGCAGGGCCAGGCGCGATCACCGGCGGAATATCGCGTGGCTGGAGAAAGCGGCCCTGACCACCAAAAGGTTTTCCAGATCGAGGTTTGGATTGACGGGGAATATATGGCCACAGGCGAAGGCAGCACGAAAAAAGAGGCGGAGCAGCGTGCGGCGCGAAGCGCTTTGCAACAACTCAAGCGCGCGGAAGCGAAAGACTGAGGCGGAATGCCAGAAGAAACCGTAGCAGAAATCGAAGAACAAGTGCCGGTAAAAAAGCAGGAGCACGGCGCGGACCAGACCACGATTTCCGAATACCTGGAGTCGCTGCTGGTGACCGTGATTCTGGCGCTCTTCGGCACAAGCTTCATTGTGCAGGCTTTTAAAATTCCCTCGGCATCGATGGAAGGCACCCTTTTGATCGGCGACCACTTATTGGTGAACAAGTTTATTTTTGGCGGAACCGAGGCCTGGTACGAAAAAGTGTTGCCTTACCGCCAACTGAGACGCGGCGACATTATCGTTTTCAAGTATCCTTTCGCCGAACATCAGCATTATGTAAAACGAGTGATCGGTTTGCCCGGAGATCATTTGAAGCTGGTGGACCAGCAGATGTTCATAAACGGGAAAATCCTGCCAGAGCCCTATGTCGTGCACGATTCCAGTGCCCCTTATGATCCGCTGAACTACAACTTCCCGACGCCCATTAGCCATTTCATGACTTCTGCCAAGAAGCCGGAAGTGACCAACTGGCTGTCGCACGAGATGCGGAGGTACGTGCATGGAGATGAAATCGTCGTGCCGCCTGGAAAATATTTCGCCATGGGCGACAATCGCGATCTCAGTGAGGACAGCCGCTATTGGGGATTTGTGGATCGTGACGCCATCATGGGGCGGCCGTTTTTGATTTACTGGTCGGTGGACGCGAGGAGCGCCGACTACAGCGGAGAGAGCAACTACTGGTCCAGATTGGTGGGCGTCTTCGAGACGATGGTGCACTTGCCGTCTCGAACGCGTTGGAGCCGCATGCTCCACACCGTGCATTAGGAATTCAATTCGGGGTGAGGCGAACGCACTTTTTGGTTTGTCCAGGGCCAAGGCTCGCCTCTACCTTTTTGCGAATGAGTCTGCGAAACTTCCCCAGCGGCATGAACAAGCTGCAAAAGTGGTGGAAACCTGCCCTGGCGGTCGTGTGCATCGTCATCGCCTTCCAAGTCGGAGTGTCTCTGCTTGTTCGGACTCACCGCGGCCACGCTTACTTGATAGCACATCTGGAAAGAGCGTTTGGCCGGCAAGTGGAAGTCGAGAGTTTCGATGCGCGGATTCTGCCGAGTCCCCAACTGGATGCCAACGGTGTGACCGTAGGAGAGGACCCCTCCTTCGGCCACGAATACTTCCTTCGCGCTGAAAACCTGAGCGCCAATCTCCGCTTGATGAGCCTGCTGCGCGGCCATTTTGAGTTTGGGACCATGTCTCTTAATAAACCGAGCCTGATTTTGGTGCGGAATTCGGAGGGCCGCTGGAATCTAGAGAGGTGGCTCCCGCCCGCAAAGACAATTCCATTGCAAAACGCACGTGTATACGGGCCGGCCTCGCCAGTCGCCCCGGTCAACCGCCTGGAAAAAATTGAATTCGATGACGGGCGTGTCAATTTCAAGACCGGCGACGACAAGTTGCCCTTTGCGTTCACAGGCGTTTCGGGAAGTGTCGAGCAGATTTTACCAGGGCGCTGGCAATTGCAACTTACGGCTCAGCCATGGCGCAGTGGAGTTTCCCTGCAATCTGCGGGAACAATTAAAGTCCTTGGCGATGTGGCGGGAACTTCAGCGCGATTGCAGCCTGCGGGGATAACGCTGCGGTGGAGCGATGCGTCGCTGGCGGACGTTCTGCGGCTCTTCCGCGGACAGGATTATGGCGTGCGCGGCACGTTCGCCCTGGATGCCACCGCAAAGAGCGGCGCCGCAAAGGAGGATTTACCGGAGGACTGGAGTTTTTCAATTCATGGACGCACCGGCCAAATCCATCGCTGGGATCTTGCGGAACGTACCGATAATCCGCGGCTGAATCTTAAAGTCAATGGACGTTGGAACATCGGTTCGGGGAGCTTGATCGCCGAAGAACTCGTCGTCGACGGTCCGAAATCGAATCTCCGCGGACAGTTTCGTCTCATTGGCGGAAACGCGCCGTCAATGGAATTGCGATTGGATTCGCTCGGGATACAGGCGTCGGATTTGTTGGCCTGGTATCGCTCGTTTCATCCGGACGTCGCGGAGGGAGTGGCCGCGGAGCAGTACTTCACCGGTGGCATGATTCTGCGTGGCTGGCCGATGTCGCTCGAATCGGCGGCGCTCTCCAGCAGCGGAGGAATCGTAAAGGTGCCAGGCTTCCCGCAGCCCGTGCGAATCGGGCCTTTGAATGGAGGGCGCGAGCGAGGCGTACTAACCATTGGGCCGGCACGTGTTGCGCTTGGAGGCGAAGCGCGCGATGTAATGGCCCCGAAGCGCCGCAGGGTGGCACTCGCGATGGAAAACGCGGCGGACCTGACTTTCACGCACGATTTGAACACTCATGCGGGAAGCATTAGTATTGAAGGCAACGTTTTCAAGGCCGAAGATTTCCTGAAGCTATCCGCCGCTTTTGGACGCCAGTTGAATCGTGGCTGGGAATTGACTGGTCAAGCAACCGCGGTCACCAGATGGGAGTGGAAACAACCTTTCGCCGGCACGTGGAATGGCCGGATTGGTTTCAACAAAGCAAATCTAACTGTCGCGGGATTGAACCAGCCGCTGAAAATCTCCGAAAGCGCTCTCGATTGGGTCGACGGGCGACGTATCGCGCGCCTGATGCGCGTCGAAGGCTTTGGCGGTATGTGGACAGGCAACATCGAGGAACCGGCAAGGACCAATGAGGACAATGGTCCGAAGTGGAATTTTCATTTGCGCGTAGACCAGTTGAACGCGGCAGACCTGGATCGCTGGGTCGGGCCAAGAGCGCGGCCAAGCTGGCTACAGCGGCTCTTGCCGCCGCTTCTTGGAGGATCGGCGCCGAGCATTCCTGCGAGTGAGCTGGTCCGCCGCGTGAATGCCGAAGGCGAGCTGGACATCGGGCAATTGACAATCGAAAAGTTGAAACTGGAACAAGTGCAAGCCAGGGGCTACCTCCACGATCTCCAGCTGGACGTGCGTGAGGCGCAGGCCGAATGGGCGGGCGGCAAAGTGCATGCAAAAATAAACGCGAAGTTCCTGCCGCGGCCCGCCTATGACATTTCGGCCGAACTGGACCGCGTCAACCTTGCCCAACTGCCGGGAGCTGGCCGCATCGCGGAGCGCTTGGGCGGCTTCGCGACGGGCACTCTTCGCGTGAAAACCGAGGGTGTGGGCCGTGACGAACTCCTTGGAAAACTTTCCGGTCGCGGTGACTTTCACTTGAATAAAGTGGAATTTCGCGGCTGGGACGTAAACGCAAGCGTAGCCGATGGAGAGGCGCACGCCGGAGTCTCGCGTTGGGCCACGGGCGAAGGCTCTCTCTGTTTGCAGGACAGCGCCATCTTGCTGGAGGACTTTCGTCTCAATAGCGGATGGCAGTCGACACTCGTGAATGGGACGCTCAGTTTTGGGCGAAACGCGGACCTGGCGATCGAAACAGTTAGCGTGCGAAAAAACAAGGACCGCAAGGCCGGCGATTTTGGCGCCGGACGCGTGCTGAAGATTTCAGGCCCGCTCGATGGTCCAAAAGTTTCCGTGGAAAAAGCAAGTGTGCGGCAGCCTGCGGACTAAGCTTCGGCCCCTTGAATGCAATCGACGTATTAAGTCATGGAGGAAACGATTGATGAAGCGTCATGCGCTGTTCTGCGTAGTGGGATTGCTGATTCTCATGCCGCGCGCGAACGCGCAAAAACCGTTCACGCTGGAACAGGTGATGAGCGCACCCTTTCCCTCCAACTTGACCGCCGCAAAGAATGCCAACCGCATCGCCTGGGTTCTGGATCAAGAAGGCCGGCGCAATATCTGGGTTGCCGAAGGGCCGGCATTCTCGGCGCGGCAGCTTACAAAATACAGCGAGGATGACGGCCAGGAGCTCTTGGACCTACGTTTTTCCGCGGACTCCAACACGATTGTCTGCGTCCGCGGTGAAGGCAAGAACGCCGCCGGCCAGGTTCCGAATCCTACGAGCAATCCTGCGGGAGCCGAGCAGGCAGTTTGGACCGTGACTTGGAGCGGCGGCGAGCCCAAGCGCCTGGATGCCGGCCATTCGCCGCAGATTTCTCCACGCGGAACAATCGCGTACGTGAAGGATGGGCAGATCTGGCTCGCACCACTGGACGGAGCCGACAAGCCGCAGCAATTGGTTGTTCGCGGACAAAACTTCGGCCCGCGTTGGTCTCCCGATGGAAGCCGGCTGGCCTTCGTTTCGGCGCGAACCGATCACGCATTTATCGGCGTCTACGACGTTGCAGCGAAGACCGTGCAGTTCATCGCACCTTCTGTGGATTCTGACGGCAATCCCACGTGGTCGCTCGACGGAAAGCGCATCGCCTTTGTGCGGCGTCCCGCGGAGGCGCGCGATGCGCCCCAGGGTTTCTTCATTGCGCCGGATAAGCCGCATCCTTGGGCCATCTGGATCGCGGATGTCTCCGCAGGATCAGCAAAAGAAGTCTGGCACAGCAGCGCGACACCGCAAGGATCCTTTCCGCACATGGCCGAGGATACTGGAGGTGGCGTAATCAATTGGGCCGCCGGCAATCAACTCGTCATCGCTTCCGAAGAAGACGGCTGGCAGCATCTCTATGCGCTTTCCGCGGATGGCGGCGCCCCCAAACTCCTTACTTCCGGCAATTGCGAAGTGGAGCAGTGGTCCCTCACTCCCGATAACAAAAGCATCCTGTTCAATTCAAATTGCGGCGACGTGGATCGTCGCCACATCTGGAGCGCGCCGGTTGATGGGGGCAGCCTGGGACAATTCACTCGCGGCACCGGGATCGAGTGGTCCGCAGTTGTGCTGAGTGATGGGCGGACACTGATTTACCTGGGTTCGGATTCAGCGCACCCCGCCCGCCCATTTATCACCACGCTCAATGCGGATCGCATGACCGGCGCTCTGGCCTCGGAAACCTGGCCCAAAGACTTTCCCTCCGACCGCCTGGTCACACCTCAACAAGCCATTTTCAAGTCCACCGACGGTCTGGAGATTCATGGCCAGCTCTTTGTGCCTGCAGGATTGAAGCCCGGCGAAAAGCGCCCGGCCGTGATTTTTCTTCACGGCGGCCCGATTCGCCAAATGCTGCTTGGCTGGCACTACATGTACTACTACTCGAATTCCTACGCGATGAACCAATACCTCGCGAGCCGCGGATACATTGTTCTGGCGCTGAATTACCGCAGCGGCATTGGCTACGGCCGCGGATTCCGCGAAGCCCCGGGACGCGCGGGGCGCGGCGCAACGGAATACCAAGACGTCGTGGCAGCGGGAAAATATTTGCAGGGCCGCAACGATGTCGCTGCAAACCGCATCGGACTATGGGGTGGGAGTTACGGCGGCTATTTGACGGCGCTTGGGCTGGGGCGCGATTCCGATCTGTTCGCGGCAGGCGTGGACCTCCATGGCGTTCATGACTGGCCGACCGACAATTGGGAAGGAAAGAATGTGCCCGCTGACCTGAACAAGCTGGCGCGCGATTCCTCTCCCGTGACCTCGGTCAACACTTGGAAGTCGCCGGTGCTTTTCATTCACGGCGATGACGACCGCAACGTTTACTTCACGCAAACGGTGGACCTAGTCGCCCGCCTTCGCGAAAAAGGCGTGGAGATCGAGCAACTCGTTTTCCCCGATGACGTGCACGATTTTCTGCTGCACCGGCATTGGCTGGCGGCCTATCATGCGGCCAGCGATTTTTTCGATCGGCGCTTCAAGATGCCGGGAAATTAAATACATTGTGTTTCCGGTGATTGAACTCGCACCAGTCTCCGAAGAAGTCGCGGAGTAGCAGATGTCATGAGACGCAATCTAGTTCCCATCGCCGGATTGTTGCTTGTTGCTGCAGCCACTCTGTGCGCCGGCGATAGACGCGTCCATCTCCTTCCCCAATTGCAGCCCGGCCAGACCGTCATCTACCTCATCCGTTTTCAGAGCGACAAGACCGTTAAGACAGAAAGCAGAGTTATCGCACCAATGGTCCCGAACGCCGCGCAAATGGACGCTCACGGCTTGCTGCGCGTGGAGATCCTCGGCGTTCAACAAACGGCCACCAGGCCCGCAATTCACGCTCGCGGTCAGTTTCTGACTCTGGACACTGGTGTTTGGATCAAGGAGCCGCGTGACAAAAAGCCCAATTGGGATAAGCAGCGCGTGGATCCCGAGGGAAAGACCATCGAGTTCACGATTTCTCCCGACGGCTCGGTGAGCGAGGTAAAGGGTCTGGACTCTCTTTTTCCCGAGCAGCAGCAAGCTTGGCAGCAATGGGTGGCCCGTTTCGCTCTGGCATGGGTTCTTCCTCCCGACGGAATGAAGTCCGGCGAGAAATGGAAGTCGGAGCAAGTGGAACAGTCGAGCACTCCGATTGCCGGATTGCAATGGGCGCGCGATTCCATGTATGTGCGCGACGAACCATGTCACGCGAGCCAACTCTCGCTTATGGGCGATGTCGCTCCCTCCAGTGGCCCTTCCGATACGTGCGCGGTTCTGCTGACCACCGCAAAGCTCAAGCAGAATTCGTCATCGAAGGATGCGACGCCTGAAGATTTTAAGCTTCACGAGTTACACACGTCGGGAACCGCAAGAGGGACGAATGAAATCATTACCTTTGTTTCTTTGAAGAGCGGTCTTGTCGTACGCGCTACGGAAGAGGCCACGCAATTTATGGATGTCGTCGTCGCCAAAACCGATGGTTCGAACCGCGTGCACTTCAACGTTGACGCCAAGAGCCACGGGGAAGTGCTCCTGGTGACGGAAACTCCTCTGAATCAGCCGTGATTCCAACCTTCCGCCGTTCCCCATCGAATGCCTGACCCACGCGTCTGGGATCAGGGCTGCTTCGCTTCCAGTAGCACTCTTGCGAAGCTTCGTGAGGAGGTTCAGTGCTTGGCCGTAGGCTAATACGGCCCCCGTCAATTTGTGAAACGCCGTGGAATTCTCAGCGGCTTCGCGTCTCTTGGTGTGGGCCTCGGCTGAAAGTTCAAGAATCTGATTTATGGCATCGTCTGGACTCATGGTTGATTCCCCACTGCGAACCGCTAGCATGTAGTGCGCCTGGCGTCGATTGCGTTTCATACTCGAGTCCGTAAAGCGACAGCTTGCAAGCCGGAGTATAATGAACGATTCGGCAGCGGCCGTCGAAGCTGCGGGAGACCCTTCCCATGAAATTCAAGCTGCACAGCAATTATCAGCCGCGTGGCGACCAACCTGCCGCGATTGACCAGCTCTACAGCGGTGTGGAAGCCGGGGAGAAGCACCAAGTGCTACTAGGTGTGACCGGGTCGGGCAAGACCTTTACCATGGCCAAGCTGATCGAGCAGGCCGGGCGCCCCGCACTGGTGCTCGCGCACAACAAAACTTTGGCCGCGCAGTTGTATCACGAGTTCAAGGGATTCTTTCCTGAAAACGCGGTCGAATATTTCGTCAGCTACTACGACTTCTACCAGCCTGAAGCGTACGTTCCCTCCGCCGACATCTATATTGACAAGGAAGCCACCATCAACGACGAGCTTGACAAGCTCCGCATGAGCGCCACGCGCTCCCTTTTCGAACGCCGCGACGTTGTGATCGTCGCCTCTGTCTCCTGCATCTACGGCCTCGGCTCCCCGGAAGCCTATTACGGCATGCTCGTCATGGTCGAAAAAGGTCAGCAGACTTCGCGCGAAGCGCTGTTACGGCGGTTTGTCGATATTCAGTACGACCGCAGCGAGGAGTTGCGCCGCGGCACCTTCCGCGTGCGCGGCGACATGATCGAAATCTATCCTACCTACGAGGATCACGGCTACCGCATCGAGATGTGGGGCGACCAGATTGATTCGCTGCGGCAGATCGATCCACTCACCGGAGAAGTTCGCGCGGGCCAGGAGGATTTGTCGCGCGTTCCGGTTTATCCGAAGACGCATTACGTGATGCCGCAGGAGCAACGCGACCGCGCCATCGTCAGCATTCAAGAAGAGCTGTGGTGGTGGAAGAAGGAAATGGAGAAGCAGGGAAAATTTGTCGAGGCCCAGCGCGTCGTCCAGCGAACCATGTTTGACATCGAAATGATGCGCACCATCGGCTACTGCCACGGCATTGAGAACTATTCGCGCCACCTCAGCGGCCGTTTGCCGGGGGAAGCCCCGCCCACGCTCCTCGACTACGTTCCGCAGGACTACCTGATGTTCATTGATGAATCGCACCAGACCGTTGGTCAAGTGCGCGGAATGTTCAACGGCGACCGCGCGCGCAAGCAAACGCTCGTGGATTACGGCTTTCGAATGCCCTCGGCGCTGGACAACCGGCCTTTGACTTTCGAGGAGTTCGAACACCGCGTCAATCAAGTTGTGTACGTTTCCGCGACGCCTGGGCCGTATGAGCTGACGAAAGCAGGCGGCGTGGTCGTGGAACAGGTGATCCGGCCGACCGGCCTGGTCGACCCGCAAGTGGAGATTCGTTCGGTCAAGGGTCAGGTGGATGACCTGCTGGAAGAGATTCGCGTGCGCTCGGAGAAAAACGAACGCGTCCTGGTGACCACTCTGACAAAGCGCATGGCCGAGGACCTGTCCGAATATTTTTCGGAAATCGGTGTCAAGTGCCGCTACCTCCACTCTGAAGTGGAAACGCTGGACCGCATCAAAATTTTGCGCGATTTGCGGCGCGGCGAATTTGACGTGCTCATCGGAATAAACTTGCTGCGCGAGGGCTTGGATTTGCCGGAAGTGTCGCTTGTGGCCATTTTGGACGCGGACAAGGAGGGATTCTTGCGCAGCACCACGTCTCTGATTCAAACAATTGGCCGTTGCGCCCGGCACATCGAAGGCAGGGCGATCTTATACGCCGACCGCCGGACCGACTCGATGAACCAGGCCATCGACGAAACCAACCGCCGCCGCGCAAAGCAAGTCGCCTACAACAAAGAGAACAACATCACTCCAATGTCCATCATCAAGTCCGTGGATATGGAGCTGGCCAGAATCGTCGAAGCGGACTATGTGACCGTGCCGGTGGACGACGCTACGCTCGACGCAGCCGCTGCGAATATCAAGAGCGAACAGCAGCTCGCCGAGATGCTCCAGCAATTGGAAGCGCAGATGCGCGAAGCCGCCAAAAAGTTTGAATTCGAAAAAGCCGCCCAGCTGCGTGATCGTATCCGCGCGCTAAAGCAAAAAGACCTAGCCGGCCTGTTTTCAGCCGAAGCCGCCCCCGCCGAGACAGCAGAGAAGCTCTCGGGGTCGTCCGCAGGGTAGGTGGACCAAAAGGATTTCAGGGTGCAGAATAGCCCAGCGCAAAACAATCGCATGCGTGATTATGACGCCCTACTCTTCGTGATCGAGCGGTTTGCCGGCTGGTCTTACCTGAACCTCAGACTTCTTTCCGTCCGTTTCGACCCGAGCCTCATACGCCACCAGCTTGTCCTTTTTGGTGATGGATTCGACCTTCAGAATCTTTCCTTTGCCGGCCTTGGCCTGTAATCCCGCTTTGACATCCGGCGAAAGTGAGTCGAGGGCAACCTGCTCCTCTACTTCCACCACCGTTCCATCAGCGGCTATCAAAAGATCCCTGCTATGGCCGTTGACCATCATTTCTGCTTCGTAGAAAGTTTGGCCCTTCTCTTTTTCTGTCGAGAATCCGTGAATGGTGGCCCCTGCACTCTGGGCTGCCACTGTCTTTTCGACAGCGGGCGGGAGGTCGGAGCGCTTGATTTTCTTTTCCTGGGCGGACGCGGCTCCTGTGAGCAGCAATTCGCTGACCGCAATTGTTATGAGCAGACTTGTCTTCATGTTTCCTCCTGAGTGCGGGAGATGGCCCCGTTACAGCAAAGCTACGCTCCGATTTCTAAATAGAAGATAAATGTTAACTGGGCTCCGGGCCTGCAAGGGCACCCAGTCCCGCCAGGGCTGGTAACTGCAATCCAGCCCGAAAAGATGCATGGAAATTGGTATCAGCGCTGCCCTCAGGTTATCCTTACACTCGATGCAAAATAGCCTGGCCATCATTGGTGCGGGACGTGTTGGACGAGCGCTCGGACGGCGGCTTCGTGAAGCGGGGTGGAGGATTGGCGCGGTCCTGACCCGAAGCAAAGCCAGCGCGCGGCGCGCCGTTCGATTTATTGGAGCCGGGAAGCCCTTCGCTGGAATGACGTGGCAAATCCTGCCGTCGCAGGTCATCCTGATTACGACGCCCGATGATCAAATCGCCGTTGCGGCGCGAGACCTCGCGCGGATTGGCGAAGAAGAATTGCGCGGGAGAGTTGTTCTCCACACCAGCGGTGCCATGGACTCTGGGGCCCTCGAACCCTTGCGAGTGCGCGGTGCGACGGTCGGATCGATGCATCCTCTCCAATCCTTCAGCGGCGTCACTGTTCCGTCGCTCGAAGGAAGAGTCTTTGCGATTGAAGGCGAGGCGCAGGCAGTGCGAGTGGCGCGGCGAATCGCGCGCGAGCTTGGCGGGTCACCTGTGCGCGTCGCGGGGGGCAAGAAGCTTTTGTATCATGCGGCAGCAGCAATGGCCGCCGGTCATATTCTCGCCGTGGAGGAAGCCGCCACGCAGTTGCTCGTCTCATTAGGGATGAAGCGACGCGAAGCCATGCGTGCCCTGTTGCCCTTGACGCGCCAGGTGTTGGACAATTTCGAAACGCTTGGGCCGCGCACGGCGTGGACGGGCCCGCTTTCGCGCGGAGATTTTAAAGTCGTGCACGCGCACTTGCAGGCGCTTCGAGACTCGCCACAAGAGTTTATGCCTGCCTATGTGGCGCTGAGCCGCCTGGCAGCGCGTGTTCTTGCGCAAGACACTCCGGGCACGTTGGCGGAATTGGAAAAAAGTTCCATAAAACCGATTACAAAAGCAAAGGCGACAGGGGGCAACGCGTGAAACGACTCCAGATTGGAATCGAAAGAACCAAACTGGCAAATGGCCTGGACGTGGTGGTCGCGCCGGATACCACAGCGCCGGTGATTACTGTAGCCGTTTACTACAAAATCGGCTTCCGGCTCGAACCCCGGGGACGCAGTGGGTTTGCGCACCTTTTCGAACACATGATGTTCCAGGGCTCCGCGAATGCCCCGAAGATGCAGCACATCAAGCTCGTCAATTCCAGCGGCGGCATGCTGAACGGCTCGACCAGTTACGACGTGACGAATTATTACGAGGCCGTGCCTTCGAATGCGCTGGAGCGCGTGCTATGGCTCGAAGCGGACCGCATGCGCGCGCTGAAAGTGGATGATGAAAATCTGAAAAACCAGCGCGACGTCGTGAAAGAGGAAGTTCGCGTCAATGTGATGAACCAGCCTTATGGCGGTTTCCCCTGGTTGGACATGCCTCCCGTGGCCTTTCGTAATTGGGCGAACGCGCACAATTTCTACGGTGATTTTGCGGATCTTGACGCCGCGGACCTGGCTGACGTGCAAGCCTTTTTCAAAACGTACTACGTGCCGAATAACGCCGTGTTGCTGATCCTTGGCGATGTGAAAGCGGAAGAAGGCATTGCCCTGGCCAAAAAATATTTTGGCGATATTCCCCCGGGACCGCCCCCGCCATTTGCCGATCCCACCGAGCCGGAACAAACGGAAGAGCGACGCGGCACGGTAGCGGAAAAATTCGGGACCCTTCCTGCGATGGCCATTGGATATGTGCTGCCCAAAAGACGCACCGCCGATTGGTGCGCGATGGCCTTGCTCGATCAGGCCCTGCACGGCGGACGCGCGGGAAGAATCCATCGCGAGTTGGTGCAGGAGAAACAGATTGCTGTCGAAGCCGGAGGTGGAATCGATGACCTCTTCGGCTACAACGGGCCTTCGCAAATGACCACCCGCATTCTGCACAAGCCCGAGTATTCAAGCGAGGCGGCGCTGGAAGCGTATGACGCTGTGATCCGCGAAGTTCAGCAAAGCGGCGTCAGCGCGGATGAGCTCGAACAATTGAAAGTGAAGTGGCGCTCGGACTATTACGCCACGCTTGAGGGCGGCCGCGGCGGGTACATGCCGAAATACGGGTTGATGCATCTTCTCGCCTGTTTCACGCTCTTCGACCAAGATCCTCAATTGGTGAACACAATCCTGGACGGATTTCTTGCTGTCACGCGTGAGGAGATTCTTGCCGTCGCGAAAAAGTATCTGCGGAACGAAAAACGCGCCATCGTCTTTCGCACCCCCCTCAAGGCGAGCGTCCCCTCAGGCAAGAAGGAGGCCGCGTAATGGCTACGCGTGTTGTGGAAGTAGCAACCGGTGTTCCCGCTCTCGCCCCCGAACGCCCGGTGAGGTGGCCGGAGCGAACCAGGGCGCGGCTCTCGAATGGTCTCGAAGTCATTCTCGCGGAGGCTCACTCGATTCCCAAGTTTCACGGTGAACTGTTCTTCCGCTCCGGAAACGCCGCTGCCGTGCAGCGCGCTCCGGGCCTCGCCGAAATGACCGCGATCGTGGCGCGTACCGGAACAACCAAGCGCGTGAGCCGCCAGATCGAGGAAGATTTGCGGCGCATCGGCGCGGACCTTTCTTCCAATGCGGGGGCGGATACCAGCGCGATTTCGTTCTCCGGTCTTTCGGAATTTGCGGAACCGCTGCTGGGATTGGTGAATGACCTGGCGCGGGAAGCCGCGTTTCCACCGGCCGAATTCGAACGCGAGCGGCGCCAGAAACTCGAAGAAGTAAAAATGCAACGCACCGAGCCGGATTTCCTGGCGAGCGAACGGTTGCGCAAAGTTTTGTTCGGCGCGCATCCCTATGCCCAGGTTGCGCCGAGCGAAGCGCAAGTGGCGGCGTACAAACGCGAAGATTTGCAGGCGGTGTACCGTGAATTCTACACAGCGGAAAATGCATTGTTGCTGCTCGTCGGCGATTTTGATTCGAATGAAATATTGAAGAGCGCCGAAACAGTTTTTGGCAAATGGAGTGGGAAAAAACCGGAGACGCCTGTCGCTCCGGCCCCCGCGAATCCGCGCGGCCGCCGCGTCTACCTGGTGCACGTGCCCGGCGCCGTGCAAACGCAGATTCTGGCGGGTTGCCACGCGATCACGCGAAAACATCCGGACTGGGTGAAGCTGGGCCTCACGAATAGTTTGTACGGCGGAGCATTTAATTCCCGGTTGGTGATGAATATCCGCGAGGACAAAGGCTATACCTACAGTCCGCGCAGCAGCGTGAATGCGCTGCGACAGCACGGCTACTTTTCGGTTTCGGCGGCGGTGCGCACTGAAGTTGTGGCGGCGTCGCTGACGGAAATTTTCTATGAGATGGACAAACTGCGCTCCTTGCCGGTGCCGGAAGCGGAACTGGCCGACGCGCAAAATTATTTGAGCGGTCTTTTTTCGATAGGCCTTGCGACACAGGATGGTTTGCTCTCGCAACTCTCTGTCGTGGCGCTGAACGAGTTGCCGGACGACTATCTTGAGACGTATCGCCAGAAAGTCCGCGCGCTCACTCCAGAAGATTTGCTCGCCACGGCGCGCAAATACTTGGATTCCGCAAATATGCAAATCGTCGCCGTCGGCGACCGCGCGCAAATCGAATCGCAAGCCGCGCTCTTCGGCGAACTCGAAGTTTATGACGCCCAGGGCGCGCGGCTGAGTTAGCGGCTCGAATCGTCTCTGTTATTGATTCAGAGATTTATTTAGCGCATTACGCATCCGCAATGCCTTGGCGCTCTTTCGCAATTCGCGTTCCTCTGATTTTTTGCCTGCTGCTCAGTCCTTGTGCGCTCGCCAAGAAGAAGCCGACGGCGAAGCCGGTAAACATCAACACCGCGACGTCCGAAGAATTGCACCAAGTGCCGGGAATCGGCCCGGCGACGGCGGAAAAGATTTTGCAAATGCGCTAGTCGTACGGCGCGTTCAAGAGCGTCGACGATTTACTGGCGATTCGCGGACTTGGGCCAAAGCGCCTCGAAAAAATGCGCAAGTATTTGACTGTCGGGAAGCCCGCTGCGGCAAAGAGCGGCGCGCTCCCGGCGAAGTCCGCTCTTCCGGTAGAAAAGCCGCCAGACAAACCATAAGAGAGATTTCTCGCTGCGCTCGAAATGACCGGTGGGGAGGATGCGCTAGGGGCGGGGCAAGCCCCGCCCCTACGGCTCAGAAGTGAACGCGCATCGCGGTTCATAGGGTTTGGTGCGTCGGCTTGGGTTGGTCGAGGCGGAGGGGGACCTGGTCGGCGATGCGGATGCCGTAGCCCTCCAAGGCTACTACTTTTTTCGGGTGATTGGTAAGGACGCGAATGTCCTTGAGGCCAAGGTCGATCAGGATTTGCGCGCCGATGCCGCTTTCATGCTGCACCATGCGCTGGCGGGCTGGCTCGCGGTCGAGCTGGCCGCGCTTGTGAAAATGAATTTGCGGGAGCGTCCCCGGCTCCTCGGCGGCATCCACGGAGAAGCCGCGGCCGGTGTGGTGCAGGTATAGAAAAACGCCGCGGTTTTCATTGGCGATGGCAGCCAGGGAGCGCGAGACCAGTTCGCTGCAGTCGCAGGCGTTGGAACCGAAAACATCTCCGGTGAGGCAGTGCGAATGGACGCGCACCAGCGCCGGCTCCGCGCCCTCCAGCTCGCCGCGCACAAGCGCAATGTGCTGATCGTGGTCCACGTCGCTGGCATAGGCGATCATGCGGAATTCGCCGAAGCGCGTGGGGAGAACTGCTTCGGCCACGCGCCGCACGTAGCGTTCGTGCTGCATGCGGTAGCGAATGAGGTCTGCCACCGTGAGCATCTTCAGGTTGTGTTCCCTGCAAAACTCGGTGAGCTGCGGCACGCGGGACATGGTGCCGTCTTCATTCATGATTTCGCAGATAACGCCGGCAGGACTGAGTCCGGCGATGCGCGCGAGGTCCACGGATGCTTCCGTCTGGCCGGCGCGGACAAGCACGCCGCCATTGCGCGCGCGAAGTGGAAAGACGTGGCCGGGCCGCGCGAGATCCTGCGGCTTCGTTTTTGGATCGATGGCCGCAAGGATGGTGATAGCACGGTCCGAAGCGCTGATTCCAGTGGTGACGCCGAGGCGCGCGTCGATGGCTTCGCAGAAAGCGGTGCCGTGCACGGAAGTGTTGATGGGCGACATGAGCGGGAGGTGGAGCTCGTCGCAGCGCTCTTCCGTGAGCGGCAGGCAGATCAGGCCGCGGCCGTACTTGGCCATGAAGTTGATCGCGTCGGGCGTGATTTTTTCGGCGGCCATAGCGAGGTCGCCTTCGTTTTCGCGGTCCTCATCGTCGACGAGGACAACCATGCGGCCCTGGCGAATTTCTTCGACAGCTTCTTCGACGGTGGAGAAGATTTTAGATTTGTCTCTCATGGTATTGAAAATATAACACTTTTGGGGACCTGAGGAAGAAGTCGGACGGAACGTTTTGAACGTGCGAACCGGGGATGCCTGCCCTTCCCCATTGCATGGATGAATATCAAAACAGAGGCGCTGCAAGATTTGCATTTCGTAAGTGCATGAAAAGAAAGAACGCGAATGGAAGTTGTCAAGGACGATGGGCTTCCTCAGTTGCGCTCCTCGGGCGGCCGGAACAGGCGGGCTAAAACGGGATGGTAGGGCCCCCAGGGGGGCTCCGAAGCGTGGCCAATACAGGGGTTATTTTTGGCCGTTTTCGGATCTGTGGCAATGGCCGGATTTAAGTAGTTTTCTTCAATTGTGGCAGCCAAAGGTTTTAAAGGACAAGTGAGATCCCGCGACTCCCGATGGTCGCTCGGGACTCCCATCCTAACCGGATGCTCGCTTACGGGCGAATTTTCAGATTTGTGGCAGGGAAAGAACTTAGGGAATCGGGAAAAGGCAACAGGGATAAGGCCGAAGGGAAAATCGAGAGATCGTCCGGGCTGGGCATCAGCGAACGCCGACAACTATAGCACGACACAAAGCATATGTTAAATAATTATTGAGATATCATTCGAACGGGACGGTAAGAAGTTGAAATATCCCAGCTTAGACGGCTGGGATGCAAAGACGCATTTCCAGGTTACCGGCTTAAATTTCGAGAGCCAGAAGTTGGGATTCGGATGAGGAAACAAAGAATGTTGACGAATCCGCCGACGTGCTGGCTTGCGCTAAGATTCGTGTTTCAAAGGACTACCCCGTGTTCTTGACCACTAAAGAAGGCGGTGAGGAATGGGCTCCGAGCGCCGTCGTGCTCCACGCTATCCCATCATTGCACATGCCGAAATAACGGAAATCGCAAGCGAAACGAAGCTTAGCGCCAGGACCAGCGACTTGAGCGCTGGGGGATGCTTTCTGGACATGATCAATCCTTCTCCAGAGGGCACAGAGATTGTGGTCAGAATCTCTCGCGCAGATACCACATTTACAGCACGCGGAAAAGTCGTGTTTCTGTTTCCCAATATGGGAATGGGGGTTATGTTCACGAGCGTCCCGGCCAGCCAGCAGGCCGTGCTGGAAAAATGGCTCGAAGAATTGAGTGGCGGCGGCTGATAAGCATGCGAGAACGCGCGCGTTGAATCGAAAAATAGCGAAGAAAGAATTGCGAAGAGCTAGATTATGAAGTAAACAGGAAACCAAGAATGGAAGAAAAGAAGAGGAGGAAGGAATGGATTTTGTACCTGGGCTTGTGGCGGGCGGGGCGCCGCTCGTGTTCCTGTTGGTCGTGAGCAATTCGACGGTATTCACGATTCATACGAAACAGGCGGCGATTGTAGAACGGTTCGGGAAGTTTGAGCGGATTGCGGGGCCGGGATTGAATTTCAAGTTGCCCGTGGTGGAGAAAGTGGTCTACACGGAAGACTTGAACATGCAATTGATGGACGTGCCGGTGATGTCGAAGACGAAGGACGACGCCACCGTGACAGTGCCGGTGCGTGTGCAATACTTCGTTCTGCCGGACAAGGTGAAAGAGGCGTACTACGAACTCGATGATCCAGAGGATCAGATCAAGGCGCACGTCGAGAACGTGATTCTGAGCTACATTCCGAAAATCAACCTGGATGACACCTATCAGCAGGAGGACCAGATAGCCACGCGGATCAAAGAGAGCCTCTCGGCGGTGATGGCAAAGTTTGGCTACTCGATTGAAAACGTGCTGGTGACGAAAATTGTGCCTGCCGACGCGGTGGTGAAGGCTATGAACGACATCAACGCGGCCCGGCGCGAAAAAGTGGCCACAGAAGCGCGAGCGGAAGCGAACAAGATCACACTGGTGCGGCAGGCAGAAGCAGAAGCGGAGGCCAAAGCGCTGGCGGGGCAAGGCGTGGCGCGAGAGCGCAAGGCGATCGTGGATGGCTTGCGCGAGTCTGTGCTGACCTTCGAAGAAGGCGTAGTGGGCGTGGACCCGCACGAAGTGATGGCGCTTTTGATGATGACGCAATATTTCGACGCGCTGCGGGATATTGGAGCGCAAAGCAATACGATTCTGTTGCCGCATTCGCCGGCGGCGGTTTCTGATCTTTACGCGCAATTGCGCACGGCGATAACGGCAGGGAGTCTGGCGGCGATGAAAAGCACGGAGCAACCGCCAGCGAAAAAATAAGACGCAGAAGCCAATTCTTCGGAGAGATTCCTCACATTCGCGCGCGGGTGGATTTGGGACGTGCGGGAGCTTTCCAGGGAGTGAGGACCGTGTAGCACGGGACAGCGGTGGCGTTTTCCTTGCTGGTGGAGAGCAGTTTCCGGCGGCGGAGCCAGCTTACGGCTGCCTGGACGGAACTTTTCGAAATGCCGATGTTTTCGGCGAGCTCCCGGTAGCTGATTTGAACGGCGGCGCCGCGGCGGGCCTGCTCGGCGGTAAGCCAAAGATAGACCAGGAAGCTGACGGGGCGACGGTCGTGGCCGACAAGGTCGCGTAGGAGCACGTCGGTGATGTAGTCGTCAATCATTAGCAGCTCAGGGTTTGTAAGTACAAACCCTGAAACCCGCGCTGGCATCGCTATACCAGCCGTTAGTATAGCATCGAATGGCTGATTGCGCAGCGCGTTCCAGTGCGGCTATGCTCCGGCCCTCGACAAGGGGGTCGACCATGATTCGAGGGATCAAATTCGTGAGCATTCCGGTGCGCGACCAGGATGCCGCTTTGAAGTTTTTTACAGAGAAGCTGGGGTTCAAGGTGACTACGGACCAGCCGATGACAGAGACGCAGCGGTGGATCGAATTGATGATCCCCGGGGCTGACTCGGGGCTGGCGCTGTTCACTCCGGAGGGGCACGAGAACCGTATCGGCGAGTTTCAATCCGTGTCCTTCTGGTGCGACGACGTATTCGCGACGGCGAAAGTGCTGAAATCGAAAGGCGTGCAGTTCGAGAAGGAACCGAAAAAGGAGTCGTGGGGAACAGCGGCTATCTTCAAAGACGCGGACGAGAACAAATTCGTGCTGTCGAGCCGGTAGAGGCGCGGGCTGCTCGAAGTTTTTTTCGGGACACAAATGCTACAAGCTGTCCACAATGCCTTTGCGATGCTAAAGGAGTCTCCTCGGGGGCTAAAGCCCAATTGCATTGCCCTGTTAATGTCGGAGCTAAAGCTCCGACCCACAAAGCCACATAGGAGGCAAGTCGGACAGGTTCTAGATCGTGTTCCAGGGTTTGCGGTACTGCTTGGTCAGGAGCTTGTTGGCCTCGGGATCGTTCAGGAACTGCTCGTCGTCGCGGTTCCAGCGCAACTTGCGTCCTAGTTTGAAAGCAATGTTGGCAACGTGGGGCGCGCTGGTGGAGCGGTGAGTGGTCTCAATGTCAGAGTTGGGCTTTTTGCGCGAACGCACGCATTCCAGGAAGTTAAGCACGTGAGGGTAGTGCTGCGCGGAGCCTTCGCTGCGGATGGTGGCGAACGCCGTGACGCTCTCGCCTCCGACGGGCTTGCGTTCCGGCCACACGGTGTAGCCTTCGCGGTCGATGAATAGCGTCCCCTCGGTGCCGTAAAACTGGATCCCGTAGCCGTGGCCGTCCGGCCCATGCGAGTTGGCGTGGCGATTGCCCCAGGTCACGATAAATTCTTTGCCGCTTACCGGTGACGCCGGATATTCGAAAACCACTTCGAGCGTGTCCGGAATTTCTCCGTTGTCCTGGATGACGTATTTCCCGCCGAAGGCGCTGACTTCTTTTGGCGCATCAACGTCCATCGCCCAGTGGACAATATCCAGGAGATGCACGCCCCAGTCGGTGAGAGTTCCCCCGGAATAATCCCAGAAGGAGCGAAACGTGCCGATGCACCGGTTGCGGTTGTAGGCGTGGTACGGAGCAGGCCCGAGCCAGAGGTCCCAGTCCAGCCAAGAGGGCGGATCGCCATCCGGAGGATTGCCCATGCCTTCCGGCGAACTGTTACTGTGAATCCATGTTTCGGCGAACGTGACCTTCCCGATTTTTCCGCTGCGTACCAGTTCCACGGCCTTTTGAAAATGTTCGCCGGAGCGCTGCTGCGTGCCGACCTGCACGACGCGGTTGTGTTTTGCCGTTGCCTGGACCATTTTGCGGCCCTCGGCCAGCGTGTGCGAGAGAGGCTTCTCGACGTAAACGTCCTTGCCGGCTTCGCAGGCCATGATCATGGGGATGGCGTGCCAATGGTCAGGGGTGGCAACGATCACTGCCTGGATGTCCTTGTTGTCGAGGATAGCGCGAAAATCCTTGTAGCCCTTGGCCTTACCGTCGGTCAGCTCGAGAGCGCGGTCCAGATTGGGCACGAATGGATCAGCGATGGCGACGGCATCAACCTGGCCGGAGCGGAGGAAGTCCCTCAGGTCGAATTGGCCCATTCCGCCAGCACCGATTAGACCCACGCCGATGCGGTCGTTGGCTCCCAAGACGCTGCTGGCGAGCGGCCCGGCCGAGGCGGCCATGGTCACGGCGGCTCCTGCGAGGTGTTTGTTGAAGTCCCTTCGAGTTATCTCAAAGTCGGCCATTTCCTACCTACCTCCATTTCAGTCTTGCGAGCGGCCATAGCTTAACGCAAGAGAAAGGCAAGGGCCGAAATTAAGTTTAGGGCTGTCACGGCCGCCTCATCTTTCGCTCGAAAATACAAAAAGGGCGGCCGGTGAGGACCGCCCTTTTAGGATTGAGGTTACGGGCGAGCTGGAGAACTTAGTACATGCCGCCCATGCCGCCAGCGCCGGGGGCTCCGGCGGCGGCTGACTTCTTCTCTTCTTCCTTGATGTCCGCGATGAGGGCTTCGGTGGTGAGCATGAGGCCCGCGATGGACGCCGCGTTCTGCAGCGCGAGGCGGGTGACCTTGGCTGGGTCGATTACGCCCATCTTCACCATGTCGCCGTACTCGCCGGTCTCCGCGTTGAAGCCAAAGTTCTCTTCCTTGGAGTCGCGGATCTTGCCGATCACAACTGCGCCTTCGTGGCCGGCGTTGAGAGCGATCTGGCGAGAAGGCTCTTCGAGAGCGCGCCGCACGATCCCTGCGCCAACGGCTTCGTCATCGTGGAGCTTGAGCTTCTCGACGGCCGCGATGCAACGGAGTAGCGCGGAGCCGCCGCCGGGGACGATACCTTCCTCGACAGCCGCGCGGGTGGCGTGCATAGCGTCTTCGACACGGGCCTTCTTTTCCTTCAGTTCGGTTTCGGTGGCCGCGCCGACTTTGATGACGGCGACGCCGCCCACGAGCTTGGCAAGGCGCTCCTGGAGCTTTTCCTTGTCGTAGTCGGACGTAGTGTTTTCGACCTGCGAGCGGATCTGCTTCACACGGCCTTCGATGTCGGCGGACTTGCCGGCGCCTTCGATGATCGTGGTGTTGTCCTTGTCGATAGTGATTTTCTTGGCGCGGCCGAGGTCCTCGAGCTTCACGTTCTCGAGCTTGATGCCGAGGTCCTCCGTGATGGCCTTGCCGCCGGTGAGGGTGGCGATGTCTTCGAGCATGGCCTTGCGGCGGTCGCCAAAACCAGGAGCCTTGACGGCAGCGCACTGCAAAGTGCCCCGAAGCTTGTTGACCACCAGGGTGGCCAGCGCTTCACCTTCCACATCCTCGGCGACGATCAAGAGGGGCTTGCCCATCTTGGCGGTCTGCTCGAGCAACGGGAGCAGATCCTTCATCGAGCTGATTTTCTTTTCGTGGATGAGGATGCGGACGTCTTCGAGGACGCATTCCATGCGCTCGGGGTCAGTGATGAAGTAGGGGGAGAGGTAGCCGCGGTCAAACTGCATGCCTTCGACTACTTCGAGGGTTGTCTCCATCGTCTTGGATTCCTCGACGGTGATGACGCCATCCTTGCCGACCTTCTTCATGGCTTCGGCGATGATGCCGCCGATCTGCTTGTCATTGTTGGCGGAAATGGTGCCAACCTGGGCGATCATTTCGCCCTTGACGTCCTTGTGGAGCTTCTTGATCTCTTCGACGGCCACTTCGACGGCGCGCTCGATGCCGCGCTTGAGAGCTGTGGGGCTGGCACCCGCGGCGACGGTCTTGACGCCCTCGCGGAAGATAGCCTGCGCGAGCACGGTCGCGGTGGTCGTGCCGTCACCGGCAACGTCGGAAGTCTTGGAAGCGACTTCGCGGACCATCTGCGCGCCCATGTTCTCGAGGGGATCGCGGAGTTCAATTTCCTTGGCCACGGTCACGCCGTCCTTGGTGATGATCGGCGCGCCGAACTTCTTTTCGATCACCGCGTTGCGGCCCTTGGGGCCGAGGGTGATCTTTACTGCGTCAGCGAGGGCATTCACGCCGCGCAAAATCGCCTGGCGGGAATTCTCACCTGTTACAATCTGCTTCGCCATACTGGTCATTCCTCCTGATATTTTCTCTGCGAACTGACAAATTCTGTTTGAGAACTGCGCCGGTCTGAAGACCGGCCACTGCATCCGGAACAGAGCTACTTGCGGGCCGCTTTCGCTGCGCCGCTCAGCTTCGCCAGAATCTCTTCTTCGCGAAGGATGAGATATTCCTCGTCTTCGATTTTGATTTCCGTACCGCTGTACTTGCCGAAGAGAACGCGGTCGCCGGGCTTGACGTCGAGAGGGATCAATTCGCCCTTCTCGCGCTTGCCGGCGCCGACGGCGATGATCTCGCCTTCCATCGGCTTTTCTTTTGCGGAGTCAGGGATGATGATGCCACCCTTGACGGTTTCCTTCTCTTCAATGCGCTTCACGATGACACGGTCGTGGAGCGGGGTCAGTTGCACTGCCATCTTGAAAAACCTCCATAGGTGAACTTGCGGTTTATAGTACAGCTGCAAGGCAAAGGGGGAATTAGCACTCCTCGCAACCGACTGCTAATATAGCAGAAACTTCTGTCATGTCAAGGATTTAGCGGACTATTCGGGCGATCTCTTGTGGATTTCGAATGGACTTAAGCTGTTCAATTACAATAGTTTAGGTGGTGCAAGAAAAATATGGCACTTGGAGATTGTTCTGCAAATCTGCCAGGGGTAGAATCCGGCACAATGGAGTTCAATGGGGTCACTGCTCTACGTTCGGTTGATTGGCTACACGGCGGGCACACTGCTGCAGCTTTTTTGGATGGTGGTAATTCTCGGCTATCGGCGCCAGCGGAATTTTGAGCGCGTATTCTTTTTTCTGTGTCTGGCGTTGTTCTTTTTTTATGGAGGATCACTTCTCGCGCTGAATGCGCAGATTCATTACCCTATGCCGCCGCCCGCGCTGCAAGCGTTTGCCGGAGCGCTGCTGTACATCGGGCTATGTACGCTGCCGCCAATTCTGATTCATTTGCATCTTGAGTACGCCACTACGCGCGGATTGCTGAAGAAATCCGACACGAAACGCGTGATCCTGCTGGCTGCGTACGCGCCGATCGTGTTTTTTGGCATGCGCGTCTATCCGTTGCTGGCCAACAATCCTGGATTGGATCTGCTGGCGCCTGGCAGGGCGCTGGGTTTCGTATATGGCGTATGGTTGGCCGTAGCGTTCTTGATTTGTTTTTGGTGGCAAGGGCGGTTCTCGGCGGATGCGCAGGACGCGCCTCAGCGGACATTCCACAAACAACTCGCCAGATTCTTTCTTGCGATCGGCGTGCTCGTTCTGCTGCTGCATGCCGCGCCCGGACTGAGCCTTGCGGGAGGGGAAGAATTGAGCATGGCGCTAGCGCTCCTCGCCATGATCCCATTCGCGGTGATGATGTGGATGGTGCTGAAGTTCAATTTTCTGAATATCGGACGGCAAAAGAATCTCGTTTATGCGGTTTCGATCACATTCCTGGCGTTGCTTTACCTGAGCCTGGTTCGCAGGGTGGGCACGTGGCTTGAGCCGGTGCTCCCGCCTGAGGCGACGGCCGCGGTGCTGTTGTTCGTCCTGGTTGTTTTCATCGAGCCCATTCAGCGGATTTTCGGAAGGAGGCTCCAGGCGACCGCTCAGCACGAGATGGACAGGGTGCAGCGGCTGACAAAAGAAATTCAGGAAGAAGCACGGCAGGGCGATCTAGCGCAGCTTGAGAAATTCATCGAGCGGCGAGTGCAGGAACAGTTTGAGCTTCGCGAAGTGCGGCTGCAGTTGAACCAAACGGGAAGTTCGCCGTCGGACGACAACATTTCTGCGGAACCGAGGGCCGCACTTGCTTTCGATCCGAGGGAATTCCCGCTTGTTCAGGGGAATCGGGGCCAAGGTGTCCTCCGCGTTGAACCTCATGGGGCCGCGATCTCCGGCGACACGCGGGCGGCGCTGGAGTTTTTGTGCGAACAACTGCCAGGGGCGCTGGATTTGTGCCGGCTAATCGAGGAGAAGCTGCGGTTGGAGAGGGAATTGGCGGAGCGCGAGCGGCTGGCGCTGGTGGGGCAGATGGCGGCGAGCATTTCGCACAACTTGAAGAATCCACTGGGATCGATGAAGACGATTTTGCAGGTGCAGTTAGAGAATCCGGAGCTGCCGGAATCGATTCGCGGCGAAACGAAGATGGTGCTCGAAGAAATCGGGCGGCTTTCGACGAAGCTGAATCAGTTATTGCAGTTCAGCCGGCCCGCGGTGCGAGGAGGCATCGCTATTGGTAGTTGCGACGCCCGGGCAGCCGTGGAAGAGGTAGCGGGCGTCTTGTCGCACGAAGCGGAGCGGCGAGGCGTGAAGATGCAAATCAAAGTTTCCGGCGGAGGCACGATGGTAGTAGTCAGTGCGGAAGCGTTGAACGACATTGTGTCCAACCTGGTGGTGAATGCGTTGGAGGCCACGCCGCGCGGTGGGCATGTCATCGTTTGTGCCGCTCCGCACGACGGAGTTTGCATGCTCTCCGTGGAAGACGACGGGCCGGGAATTCCGGCAGCGCTGCGGGAAAGAATTCTCCAGCCTTTTTTCACGACCAAGTCGCAAGGAACCGGATTGGGTCTGGCGATTGTGGCACGTCGCGTTGCCGAGTTCGGCGGCAAGTTGGATTGGGAGAGTCCAGTGCGGAATGGAATTGGCACCAGATTTTACGTGACGTTGCCGGCAGAGGACGTAAGGACGTAAGGACGCGAAACTATGAAGACGATTCTAATTGTGGACGACGAACCCGCAGCGAGATACGGACTGCGAAAGGCGCTGGAGGCGAAATATCGAATTGCGGAGGCGGATTCCGCCGAAGTGGCGCGGGAAGCGTTGCCTCGCGAACAGCCGGATCTAGTGCTGCTGGACGTCGTGTTGCCCGGGCAGGATGGACTGTCGTTTCTGCGCTGGATGCGCGAGCAGGGAAGCGAGGTGCCGGTGCTGATGGTTTCGGCGCTGGACACGGCGAAAACGGCGGTCGAGGCGCTGCAGATTGGCGCTGCGGATTACTTGGTGAAAGGTTTCGAACTGGAGGAACTGCGCCAGCGCGTAGCAAATTTGCTGAAATTGGTGACCCTGGAAAAAGAGAATGATGCGCTGCGGCGCCGGTTGACCACCGAAGGGCAATTTGGGCAGATGATCGGGCGCTCGGCGGAGATGCGGCGGGCATTCGAAATGGCGGACCGCGTCGCGGCGACAGATTCGACCGTCCTGATTCTGGGAGAGAGCGGAACAGGAAAGGATTTGCTGGCGCAGGAGATTCACGCGCGCTCGCCGCGTAACGGCAAAGCGTACGTCGCGGTGAATTGCGCGGCGCTGCCGGAAACGCTCATCGAGTCGGAACTGTTTGGCTATGAGCGAGGCGCGTTTACGGGCGCGGCGCAGCAGAAAAAGGGGAAATTCGACCTGGCTTCGGGTGGCACGATTTTCCTGGATGAAATTGGGGACATGAATCCAGTGACGCAGGCCAAAGTGTTGCGCGTGCTGGAAAATCGCACCATCGAGCGGCTCGGCGGGACGCAGTCGATTCCTGTGGACGTGCGGGTCATCAGCGCGACACACCGCAATTTGCAGGCGGAGATTCGCGCAGGAAAGTTTCGCGAGGATTTGTTCTACCGGCTCCGCGTGGTGACCATTGAGCTGCCGCCGCTGCGCGCACACAAGGAAGACATTGCGCTGCTGGCAGGGAGTTTCTTGCAATTGCATGGAGCGCGGCTGGGACGCAACGCGCGGCTTAAGCGCGAAGCGATGGCGGCGGTCGAGAAATACGATTGGCCGGGCAATGTGCGCGAATTGAAGAACGCGCTGGAGCGGAGCGTGGTGCTTTCCCGCGGTGACGAAATCGGCGTCGAGGATTTGCCCGGCGAAGTGCTGCACGGCGAGGGCATCCCGCGCAAACACAGCGGCGAGGAAATGGACAATGGTATTGGCGAACGGGATTTTCGGGAAGCCAAGCGAAAATTCGAAGTGGCCTATCTAACGAAGCAACTGGCGAGTCATCGATGGAATGTTTCGCGAACGGCGGCGACGATCGGGTTGCACCGGCAGAGCCTGCAGGAGAAGCTACGCGAGCTCGGTATTCGGCGGCCGGGACGCGAGCCGTTGGAAGAAGAATAGGAATTGACGCAGAGAACCCAGAGTGCACAGAGAAGCACAGAGGACCCAAGGATGACTGCCGGGAAAACCGAAACGGAAATCGCCGGATACATCTTGGCGGGGGGCGGGAGCACGCGATTCGGGCGGGACAAGGCACTTGTGGAAGTTGGCGGGAAGCCGATGCTGGAGCGCATGATCGAACTTCTACGGGGCGTCACAAAGCAAGTGAAACTAGTTGCCGCGCCGGGCAAGTATTCCGCATTCGGAGTGGAGACTATCGAGGACCAGTGGCCGGGAGAAGGGCCGCTCGGCGGAATCATCACCGCCCTTGAAGATGCCGCGAAGAGTCCTGCGAATATTGAATGGAACCTGATCGTGAGCTGCGACATGCCATTCCTGACGGCCGACTGGGTGGCTTTTGTTTGCGAACGCGCAACAAAAAGCAAAGCGCAGGTGATGCTTCCTTGCTCGGCATCCGGCCCCGAACCGCTGTGCGCCTGCTGGCAAACGGCTGCCGCCGCGAAGCTGCGCTCCGGATTCGAGCGCAGCGTGCGCAAGGTAACTGAGGGGATCGCACTGCTTCGCGCGGAAGTTCTTGACGAGGCAGATTGGAAGCGATTTGATAACGAAGGGCGATTATTTTGGAACATGAATACGGCGGCGGATTACGCCGAAGCGGTGCGGATTCTGGAAGCGGAGCGCAAGTGAACGAAGAGCCGGCGGTTAATTACTTCGAGTTTCGGGACGTATGCAAGAGCTTTGACGATCGCCTGGTGCTCGATCACGTCAGCTTCGCGGTGAAGCGCGGCGAGACTTGCGTGATCATGGGGCGCAGCGGCGTGGGCAAGTCTGTCTCGCTAAAGCACATTATGGGTTTCTTGAAAGCGGATTCGGGGAGGATTTTCATCGATGGACAAGACGTCACCGATTTCAAGGAAGAAGACTTCGAAGAAGTGCGGCGAAGAGTGACGATGGTTTTTCAGTCCGGCGCGCTATTCGACTCGCTCGCGGTTGGCGAGAACATCGCCTTCCCGCTCGATGGGCAGCCAGGCCTGAGCGCCGAAGACATCGACGAGTACGTCATGAAAATTGCGCACATGGTGGAAGTTGAGAACGTCATGGACAAATTGCCAAGCGAACTTTCCACGGGCATGAAGCGCGCAGTGGCCATCGGGCGCGCGCTGGCGCAGAATCCCGAGGCGATCCTATTCGATGAGCCGACGACGATGGTGGACCCGATCATGGCGGGGCACATGGGCGAATTGATTTTGCGGCTTAAGAAGGCATTTCAAAAGACATCCATCGTTGTGACTCACGACACGCATTTGGCCAAGAAGCTCGCGGACGTGGTCGTTTTTCTCCAGGAAGGCCGTGTAACACTGTTCGGGCCCTGGGACGAATTTGAGAATTCAAGTGATCCCTTCATCAGAAATTTCCGCCTGCAGGATGAATTGATTCCCGCGCTGGACGTAACGCTGTGAGCCAAGCGGCAAACGGCTCTCCCGATCCGATCAAGCAATTACGCAAAGAGATGGACTTCTGGAATGTTCTGCTCTTCAACATCGCCACGGTGCTGGGTCCGAGGTGGGTGGCGGCAGCGGCACATAACGGAACTTCGTCGATTAGTTTGTGGGTGCTAGCGGCGCTGCTGTTTTTCGTGCCTTCGGCAATGGTGATCAATGAATTGTCGTCACGATTTCCAGAAGAAGGGGGCTATACGTCTGTGCCAAGGAAGCGTTCAGAGATTTTCACGGCTTCGTGGCGGGATGGAACTACTGGATCTACACGGTGTTTTATTTTCCTGGGTTGCTGCTGGCCAGCGCGGCGATGAGCGCGTACATCATTGGTGAAAACGGCGCGGTGCTCTCACAGAACCGAACATTTTTGCTTTCCGTATCGGTCGGCATGCTCGTAGTGGCCGTCGGACTGAATATCATCGGATTGAACACTGGCAAATGGCTTCAGAATGCGGGCGGCGTTTCCACCTACTTGCCACTGCTGGCGCTGTTGGGCATCGCGGCAATTCTGTGGATGAAGCATGGCCCGGTCACCCACTTCACGCGCGCCAACATGTTGCCGGTGTGGAATTGGGACACTGTGAACTTCTGGTCGCAAATTGCATTTGCATTCAGCGGGCTGGAACTCGTTTCCGCGATGAGCCAGGAAGTGCGCAACCCGCAGAAAACGCTGCCGCGTGACGACGCGCGGCGCGTATCAATTTCTTGTTGATGCGACCATCATCCTGTACTTCATTCCTTTCATTTATATGTTCGCGGCCGCAATCAAGCTGTATCCTCGGCCGGACCGGCGCGCAAACAAAGATGCCGTGCTCATCCCGGGAGGCAGAGCGGGCGTGTGGATCGTTTCCGGATCAGGCCTGGCAATCGTCCTGATTGGCATTCTCGTTTCGTTGGTGCCGCCGGGAGATTCGTCAGACAAGCTGGGATTTGAACTGAAGCTCGTCGGCGGAACCGTGGCCGCGCTTGTGCTGGGATTAACGCTGTATTGGCGCGGGGCGCGGCAGAAAAGCCGCGGTATGGCTGCGGCAGGCGACTAGAATCCTTCCGCGAGAAGGCGTGCAAGGGTGATTGGTGAATCCGCTGGGGCGGTGAAGTCGCGCTGTTGCAGATAACGCTGGACGTATTTTCCAAGCACATCGCCTTCGAGGTTGACTGCATTACCGGGCTTGCGGTCGTGAATGTTGGTGTGCTGATAAGTGTAGGGAATCACGGCGACTTCGGCCACGTTGTCGTGCCAGCTCGCGACGGTGAGGCTGATGCCGTCAATAGTGATCGAACCTTTCGGCACGAGGTAGCGCGCAAATTCTTCTGGAACTTCCACGCCAAACCACCAGTTCTCGCCCTCAGGCGTGAGATGCGTCACGTGGCCGATGGTGTCAACGTGGCCGAGAACGAAGTGCCCGCCGAATTCCTTGCCCGCGATCAGCGGCTGCTCAAGATTGACGTGCGCGCCTTTTTTCAGCGGGCCGTCCTTCGCGCCAAACGAAGTTTTGCGAATCGTTTCGCTGGATAAATCCGCGGAGAGCCGGCCGTTGTGCAGATCAACGATGGTCAGGCAGCAGCCGTTTACGGCGATACTGTTCGAAACGGCGAGTGATGGCACGACGGACGGCGCGTGAATGGTGATGCGCCCGCCGTCCTCGTTCAGGACGAGCGCTTCGATCATGCCGGTGTGTTCGATGATTCCTGTGAACATGGCGATTCCGATGGCTATCGAACTCGAGTGTACCGTATTTTGTCTGCAAGGCAGAAAACACTAGACTAGGTGCATCGAATGGGCTGAGATGACGCCGAGGTTTCACCATGAAGGCATGTGTGTTGCGCGCGCCGGCTGCGATTGAAACGAACCCGCTGGAATATCGGGAAATTGCGACTCCGCAGCCGAAGACCGGGGAAGTACTTGTGCGTGTGCGCGCTTGCGGCGTGTGCCGAACCGATTTGCACGTGATTGAAGGAGAATTGCCGCCGCGCAAATCGCCATTGATTCCCGGGCACCAGGTCGTCGGCGTCATCGAGAAACGAGGCGAAGGTGCACAACGACTCGCGGTCGGAGCGCGTGTTGGAGTCGCCTGGCTGCATCGAACGGACGGGACCTGCGAATCCTGCCGCACTGGCGTGGAGAATCTCTGCGATAACCCGATGTTCACCGGTTACACCGTGGATGGCGGCTACGCCGAATTTATTGTCGCTCCTGAGGATTTCGTTTACACGATTGTTGAGGGTTTTTCCGATGAACAAGCCGCGCCGCTTCTTTGTGCAGGAATCATCGGGTTTCGGTCACTGCGACTCTCGGGCGTAAAACGCGGTTCGCGATTGGGCTTTTACGGCTTCGGCGCGGCAGCGCACGTGGCGATTCAAGTGGCGCAGCACTGGGGCGTCGAAGTCTACGCTTCGACGCGCGACGCGCGTCATCAGAAACTGGCGATGGAGTTGGGCGCGGCGTGGGCCGGAGGAACTTTCGATGAACCGCCAAAGAAACTCGATGCGGCTATCGTCTTTGCGCCGGCAGGTGAGGTTGTTCCCGCTGCGTTGAAGGCACTCAAGAAAGGCGGCGCGCTCATTCTTGGCGGAATTCATATGAGCCCGATCCCGTCGTTCAGCTACGATCTGCTGTATCAGGAGCGTGTGATCCGCAGCGTGGCGAACAATACGCGGAAGGACGGAGAAGATTTCTTGCGCGTAGCGGCTGAGATTCCGATTCGAACGCGCGTCCAGATTTTTCCGCTGTGCGAAGCGAACCGCGCACTCAATGCCCTGAAGAACGACGCCATTACCGGCGCCGCTGTCCTTCGTACTGGCGAGTAAGCCTTTCTATTTGTTATGAACGTCTTGCAGATATGCTTCGATGGCGATGTCGGGGCCGAACTGTTGCGTATGAATGTTGCGCAGCGGAGGAAGGTTCAGCTTCGGAGCTAGGGCAAAAGGGACGCGATTCTCGCCGGCGACCTTCGGTGCGTAGAAGAGAAAAAGTTTGTGAACGATGCCGGCAGTGAGCGCCGCGCCGTTGAGCGTCGGGCCCGCTTCCAAGAGCCCATTCAAGATTTCGCGGCGGCCGAGTTCTGCAAGTACTGAAGGCAGATCGATGAGGCCATTTTTCATTTTTGGGCGAATCAGTTCGACGCCCGCGTCCTGCAGTTTGCGCGCCTTCGCTGAAGTCATTCGGACGGTCGTGAATACAAGCAGATCATCGTCCGAGGTTTTCACCAGACGGGACTTTGGCGAAAGCCGCAGCTTCGAATCGAGAACCACACGTAGAAGACGCTTGCGACGCGGGAGACCGCTGCGATCGGTAAGCAGTGGATCATCGGCGAGAATCGTGCCAATGCCGCTGAGCAGCGCATCCGAAGCGTGGCGCATGCGATGAACCTCGGCTCGCGATTCTTCCGAGGTAATCCACGGGTCATTGCTGCGCTTACCCGGGCCTTTGCCAGATTTTTTTTGGGATTGAGGAAGAGCAAGCTGGCCATCGAGCGTCAGCGCGGATTTTAGCGTGACAAATGGTTTCTTGGTGCGAATCCAGCAAGCAAACGCTTCATTAAGGCGGCGCGCCTCGTCTTCGCACACGCCATTGAATACCTCGATGCCCGCTGCTCGCAGGCGCTCGAAGCCGCGGCCGGAATTGACGGGATTCGGATCATCCATCGCCGCAACGACACGCCGAACCCCTGCCGCGATAATTGCGTCCGTGCAGGGTCCGGTGCGACCGGTATGATTGCAGGGTTCGAGCGTGACGTAAAGCGTCGCGCCGCGAGCCTTATCACCAGCGGACTTCAGCGCAACGATCTCCGCGTGGTCGCGCCATTCGTACTGATGAAAACCTTCGCCAACAATCTGGCCTTGGCGCGCGATCACGCAACCCACCATGGGATTGGGGCTGGCAAGGCCGGTGCCCTTGCGGGCCAGCGCCAGCGCGTGTTGCATGAAGCGAATGTCGTGTGCGTCCACGATCTAATCGAAAAGAGAGTTAGCGTAGGTTTCCGCGTCGAAGGGAACCATGTCGTTGATCTGCTCGCCGGTGCCTACGAAGCGGATGGGCAGGCCAAGCTCGCGCGAGATCGCGACGACGATGCCGCCCTTGGCCGTGCCATCGAGTTTCGTGAGAATAATGCCGGTGACGCCGACGGTGGAAGTGAATTCGCGCGCCTGCGCAAGCCCGTTCTGCCCCGTGGTGGCGTCGAGAACCAATAAAACATCGTGCGGCGCGCCGGGGATGACTTTCGCGGCGGTGCGCTTCATTTTTTCAAGTTCGGCCATCAGATTCGATTTCGTGTGGAGGCGTCCCGCGGTATCCACGATGACGACATCGGACGAGCGCGCTTTGGCAGCGGCGACGGCGTCGTAAACAACCGCGGCAGGGTCGGCCCCGGACTTCTGTTTGATCACCTCGATGCCGTTACGCTGCGCCCAGATTTCCAGTTGCTCGACGGCGGCGGCGCGAAACGTGTCGGCAGCGCAAAGCACCACGCTGCGGCCCTCCTGGCGCAGGCGGTTCGCGAGCTTTCCGATGCTGGTGGTCTTGCCCGCGCCGTTGACGCCAACGATGAAAATCACGCGCGTGCCACTTCCATTTTGTGAGGCGGAAATGCCGCTCCCAGCCGCCACGTCCGGCCGGACGGGCGTGTTCAGGATTCGAACGATGTGCGACTTGATCTCGCGCTTGAGCTGCGCAGCATCGGCAAGCGCGTTGCGGTCCATTTTCTCGCGCACCGCATCCAGAATCTCGCGCGTCGGTTTGACGCCCAGGTCCGCCGAGAGCAGCGCCGTCTCCAGATCCTTCAATATCGAAGGGTCAATCTTCCGCTCGCCGAGAAAGAGCGTATCGACAGTTTCGGAGAGCGCCGCCTTGGTCTTGCTGACGGAAGCTTTCAGGCGTTCGGCGAGTGTTGGCTCCGGTTTGCCAAACAGCGTAATCATAAGTGAAGCGCGTCAACCGATGCGCAACACAAAATTGTAGCAGAATGGCTTTGAGAACGCCGGAAAGGGAGTACGACCTATCGGATGAAATTTAGAATATGCACCCCAGACAGTCCGTGATAGACGAGTAGAATTCCTATGGCAATGAAAGATGATCTGCCTAGCCGTTTGGACAGCAACTTCGAATCGGCACCGTGGGTCCTCCCAGTATGAAAATCGCCTTCGAGAAGCCCGAGACGATGAGGAACGCCCCAGTTGCGACAAAAGCCCAATTTATCCAGCTTGCAGTCATTGCAGGCCCCTAGCTAGACGTGCACTTCAACGGCGCTGAGGCGGAGCTTGCCGGCGTTCACCGCCGACTCGAGAGCGGTCACCACTATCGCATCAAATTTTGAACCGGTCAGCGCGCGAATGCGGTCCATGGCATAGTCCAGTTCCATCGCCGTCTGGTAGGGGCGATTGGTGGTCATGGCATCGAGAGTATCCGCCACGCCGATGATACGCGCCATCAAGGGAATTTGCTGGCCCTGCAATCCGTACGGGTAGCCGCGGCCGTCCATGTGCTCGTGGTGCAGCTCGATGCCCGGAAGCATTTCCTTCAACTGCGAAACCGGGCGCATGATGTTCGCGCCTTTCACTGTGTGCTGTTTCATCAATCCAAATTCTTCAGGCGTCAGTGCTCCCGGCTTTTTCAGCACGCGGTCTTCGACGCCAATTTTTCCAACGTCGTGCAGCAGCGCGGAAATGCGCAGCTTGTCTAGTTCTTCCGTGGACAGCCCTAGTTCCTGCCCAATCAACCCCGAATACTTCGCCACCCGGCCGGAGTGACCACGCGTGTACGGATCCTTTTCGTCGATGGCTGCCGCAAGCATTCGAATCGAGCCGATAAACAGCTCGCGATTTTCTTCGGCAGCTTCCTTCAACCGCTCGATGTACTCTTCGATGTCGCCGGCCATCTTGTTGAAGTTTTCAGCCAGCTCGCTGATTTCCGAGGCCCCGCGTACGGGAGAGCGCTGGTGAAACTCGCCGCGGCTGATCGCGCGCGTGGAGGCTGCCAAACCGCGAATCGGCCCGCTGATGCCCACGGCGAAGAAATACCCCACGAGAATCGCGGCCAGGATGACGACGCTGACGAACGCGAGCGCCTGCCGGTTCAACTCGGTTACGCCGGTGTCGCTCTGCGCCTGATCGAGGCGCCGCTGCGCAATGACCGTCCAATTCAATTCAGGAATCGTGCTATAGGTCCCGATCATCTCGACTTTGTGCTTTTTGATCACTTCCGCATAACGAACCGTTTCCGTGTTGCGAAGCTCCTGTGGCAGCGCTTTCACTTGCGCCACCAGGGAATTGCTGCTCACGTCCGCGCCAGGGACAAAATTTTTCGTGTCCTGGTGGGCCACCAGGCGGCCGTTGTGGTCCACCAGAAAAACGGTGCGTTCCCGCACCCCGGCTTCCTGCAGCCGGCGCAAAATGGGATCCAGAGAGACGACAGCAGCCAGCATGCCAGTGAAATTCTCGCTCACGTCTTTCAAGGGCACGGCCACCACAAAGGCCGGCCGGTTTCCCGGCGACAAGGCCAGAGGATCGCTGCGGAACTTGACTACCTGCACTTGCTGCGATTGCAGGCAGGTAACGAAGGCCCTGTTCAGCGCTTTGGCCACGAAGGGGTCCTGCTCGGCCCGGAAATTTCCCTGCGATGCGCTTGTTCCTTTTCCGGATTTGCCGACGGCCGTCAGATAAATGAACGTGCTGCGATTGGTCTCGACAAAATTCTCCAGCAGGCGCGTGACTTTAGGCTCTGCCGCGGTATCTTCGACGTTGTCGATGAGGCCGGTCAGCGCCAGAATCTGGCGCTCACTCAGAAGCTGTTGCGTCAAATTGGATTCGAATTGCTGAATATCCTGCGCCAGCGACCTGGTCAAATCCGTCTGCTGGACACGCTCGGTATCCACGAGCTTGTCCTGACTGAGCTGCAATACCTGGCGATGGTAGAGGCCAATAGGTAGCGCGCTGACCAGCAAAAGCGCCCCCAGAACGAGCCAAAGTATGCGCACGCGTCCGGAGCGCACTCGTTCCCAATGGGCTTTGAAGGCCGGGTTCATCTCGATTATTCATTCTAGAAGAACCGGAGGGGCTTAGGCGGTCGGCCCGCGCCGGACGACGCGCATGTGCAACTGGGACTTTAGTACTAGAAGCGCATAAATGGACGATCGAGGGTCCCCGCTACTCCCGCTTCAAGGGCCGTTCCATGATGTCCCGAATCGCATCTTTTGGGGACTTGCCCACGTGCAGGATGGCGTCAACCTGCTCCGTGATTGGCATTTCGATCTGATGTTCGCGGGCCAGCGCCAGCAAGGGCGCGGCGGTGTGCACACCCTCGGCGACCATGCGCATATTGGCGAGGATTTCACCCAGCGTCCGCCCTTTACCAAGCTCGATACCCACAAACCGATTGCGGCTGAGCGAGCCGGTGCAGGTGAGAACCAAATCGCCTAATCCCGCCAGACCGCTGAGCGTCTCCGCCCGTGCCCCAAGCGCTATGGCTAAACGTGCCATCTCCGCGAGGCCGCGCGTAATCAGAGCAGCCAGAGCGTTCGAACCCAGACCCAGCCCCTGGCACGCGCCGGCAGCAATGGCCATGACATTTTTCATAGCGCCGGCCAGCTCCACGCCCAGAACGTCGTCGTTGGTATAGAGCCGGAAGTTTGGGCCTGCAAACTCTTCCTGCAGCTCCGTAGCAAGCGCGGCGTCCCGCGAGGCCAGAACAACGGCAGTGGGTTCGCCGCGAGCGGCCTCCGCGGCGAATGACGGTCCGGAAATCACCGCGGTGCGCGGCGCAAAGCTTGATGTGACGACTTGCGCGATCACCTCGCTCATCCGCAAGTGCGTCCCCGGCTCAAGCCCCTTAGTGGCGCTGACGAACCTTGCGCCAGCCGCGGCAAACGGAAGCGCTGAACTGTAGACCTCGCGCGCATGTGCCGACGGCATCGCGCCGAGAATGATCCGCGCCCCTGAAAGCGCAGCTTCCAACTGAGAATGAACGCGAACGCTCTCCGGTAATTTCAAACCGGGCAGATACGCTTTATTTTCACGGTCGCGTCGGATCGATTCAGCAAGGCCTGCGTTGCGCACCCAAAGCGAAATCTCCTGTGGCTTGCGGCTGCGCGAAAGCACGATCGCCAGCGCCGTTCCCCAGCTTCCCGCGCCGAGAATGGCGATCTTCGTCATTCCGCTTCTTTCTTTTTGCCAAAGGAAAAACGCGGCTCGGTGCCTTCCACGAGGCGCTGAAGGTTGCCGTCATGCTTGTAAATCACGAGCAGCGCGATGGCCAGTGTTCCCGCGTCGACAATGATCGGCGGCGCATGGCCCGGCGCCCACAGAAAATAAATAAGCAGCGGCATCGCCGCCGCTGCCGCCACGGAACCAAGCGAAACATAGCGCCAATAGGCCACGCACAGCAGGAAGAGCAGCAGAGCAGCAACCGCTGCAAGCGGGCACAGAGCAAGAAACACGCCCAGAGCGGTGGCCACGCCTTTTCCGCCTTTGAACTTCAGCCATACCGGAAAGCAATGTCCTAGCAGCACCGCAAAAGCGGCAATCATCATCCAGGTTGCGCTTTCCTCGGTGAACCGGCCTGCAAGCCACACCGCCGCCGAACCCTTCGCGGTGTCGAACACCAGCGTGAGAACTCCCGCCAGCGGGCCCGCAACACGCACGACGTTGGTTGCGCCGATGTTCCCGCTGCCGGCTTTGCGTACGTCCGCGCCGCCAAGTAATTTTGCGAGCAGCAATCCAAAGGGAATCGAGCCAAGAAGATACGCGGCGAAAGGGATCAAATTGATAGTGAGCAAAAACTCTTGCATGCCCTGCTATGCCTCCGCTGCCGCGAACCGAAAACTTTCGAGCGTAGTGTACTCCGCGCCGGAGGGTTTTAGCTTGCTCTCGATCAGATGAAACTGGCTGGTGCGCAGTGAACCAAAATCACGATCACTATTTTCCTGGATCGCCGCGCGAAGTTTTTCCGACAGTCGCGGAGGCTCGAACCGCGCGAGCGTCAGATGCGGTGAAAAAGCGTGCCGCTCACGCGGGATGCCCAGTTTTTCCGTGGCCCCGTCGATATCGGCCGCCAGTGTCTTCAGGTTCGATGAAACTTCAATGCCCGCCCAGAAAACGCGGGGATGTTTTTCGTTGGGAAAGAATCCGAGTCCGTGAAAATCCAGAGTGACGGATTGCTCAGAGCGCACGCTTGCAAGTGTCACGCGAACGCCTGCAAGTTTTGTTTCCGGCACTTCACCGATAAATTTGAGCGTCACGTGTAGATTTTCCGGGCGTACCCATTTAGTTTGTGGCGACACCGCGCGAAGAGTCTGCAGCAAGCTCGCGAGATTTTCTCTCACCGCGGAGGGAATCTCCAGCGCGACGAACAATCGCATGGAAGGTCACGCCCTTTTGGCGACGCGTGATGGCGGCTCTCCCCCGTTGTAGAGGAAATGAATGCGCACCAGGTCGAGCGCCAGTTGCGAAGCATGCCAGCGAATGGCTTCGCGATCCCCCGGAAAGACCACGCCGCGTTCTTTGACGCCCCCGGCATACGACAGCGCGATGTGTACTGTGCCCACTGGCTTTTCCTCGCTGCCGCCACCCGGTCCAGCAATCCCGGTGATGCCTACGCCCAGCGTGCTGCCTACGTGGCGTCGAATGCCTTCCGCCAGCGCGATGGCCACTTCGCTGCTCACCGCGCCCTTTGTGTGGATCAGCTGCGCCGGCACGTCCGCCCACGCTGTCTTCAGCTCGTTGCTGTAGCTGACGACACCGCCCAGAAAATACGAGGAACTCCCCGCAATGCTCGTCAGCCTCTGCGCCAGTAATCCGCCCGTGCAGCTTTCCGCCGCGGAGATCGTGGAGTTGTGCTGCGTCAGCAGGTTCGCCACCACTTCTTCCATAGAAGAACCGTCCTGAGAAAAGATGCGGTCAGCCAGCGCGATCTCGAATCCTTGCGCGATTTCGTCCAGCGTTTTTTGCGCGTGCGTCGCGTCGTCGGTCCACATCCGCAGGTGAATCTGAATCTCGCCCGGCGCGGCCAGGATTGTGGTGTTCACATCCGAATAGCGCGTGTAAATCGGTCGGATGCGCTGCTCCACGCCCGATTCACCCAAGCCCGCTACGCGCAGTTCGCGGTGAAACATTCGAATGTTCGAGCTGAGCCGCAGCAGCCGCGGCAAAACCTGCTCCTGGTACATGGGCTTCAGTTCCCGCGGCGGGCCGGGGAGCAGGGCGATGAAATGCCCCGAGTCTTCGATCCACAGCCCGGGCGCCGAGCCGCGTGGATTCTCAAGCACCTCCGCCCCTTCCGGCACCATGGCTTGCCTCACGTTTACAGCAGGCATCTCCCGGCCGAGCTGCCGGAAGCGCCCTTCGATGTAGCGGAGAATTTCGTTATTGAGGTGCAGCTTGCGGCCCAGAAGGTCCGCGACGGTTTCGCGCGTCAGGTCATCTTCCGTGGGACCCAGCCCGCCCGACGCGATAATCAGCTCGACGCGTTCGAGGGCTTCCTTGAAGGCCGCGCTCAAAGTATCGCGATTGTCCCCGACGATCGATTTGCGCACCACCTCGATGCCGAGTTTGTTTAGCTCTTCGGTCAGAAAGAGCGAGTTGGTGTCCACGCGGTCCGGAGTCAGCAGTTCCGAACCAACCGCAATGATTTCCGCTTTCATCTGTTCAATTATCCGAATAAAGGCAAGCCGCGAACGTCCCAATCGAGCGTGAAGAGTGCGCCCGTGGGCGGACTAGGCTCGGACGTGGCCAGAATCGCGCGGCCGGAAGGTTGCAGCGCCATGCCCACAATGCCGGAGCCGCTAAGAACCACTTCGGCCTGAGCCTGCGGCGTAATTCGCACGATGCCGCGACGCCCGCCATAAGAAGCCGCTACGTAAAGATTTCCGTCGCGATCTACGGCAATCCCCTGCGGCCGCCCGAGCCCACGGAAGAACACGCTAACTTCGCCGCCTTGAGTGATTTTGTGGATACGGTCAAAGCTGGAGGTCGTCGGCGCCGATACGTACAGATCCCCGCTGGGATGAAACGCCAGGTGATATGCGGCAACGGAAGGCTCCAACGTGGCAAAAACAAAAATCTCTCGGCTCGGGCTGATCTTGAACACTGTGCCGCTGCGGTCGCCAACGTACAGATTGTCGTTGTGATCGAAGGCGATGCCTGTGGCGATGCCCATGCCTTCGATCCACTGCTCGGCGCGGCCATCGGGCGTGATGCGGTGAATCGTGCCGTCGTTGCGGCAGGAGGCGAACAGATTGCCCATGCGGTCGAGAGCCAGTCCGCTGGGATTCATCAGTGAAGTGATGAATGGCTTCACGCTGTAATTCGCGGTGATTTTGTAAAGCGAAACGGGAACGCGCTGGCCCCGCGGGCCGGAAAACGTGACGTAAATGTTGCCGTCTAGATCGACCGCGGGATTCGCGACGGGATGCAGGTTGTCCGCGATTTGCAAGCCGATGGACACGGGATGCGGCGGGCTTTCGTGGCCGGAGGTGGCCACGCGCACCACTCCTCCGTTCGCCCCTTCTGGAACACGCGCCACCAGGCGATTCTCGCTGGCGAGCGCAATGCTGGCTTCCGCCTCTCCGAACCGTACCACCGGACGCGATTGTACTCGCGAAACGAAGCCGCGCCCGAGAATCGTCATCTCCCCGCCGGGAATCGCCGCGGCGGGCGCAACTCTCTCAATGTGCGGAATGCCGTTCTTCTCTGCCGACGAGCCGAACGCGAATTTCATACCCAACCAATGTGAAACGTGAGCAGACCAAAGTGTAACGCCACACGCAGCAGAATTGCAGCGTAGACGCCCGCCATCCAGTCATCCGCCATGATTCCCCAGCCGCCGGGCAGCTTTTCCAACCGGTGGACCGGCCATGGCTTCCAGATGTCAAACACTCGAAAAAGTATAAAACCGAGCAGAAGATATTTCCAATTCACCAAGCTGAGAGCGAAGAAAATCGCGAAAACAGAGAAGTCCATGTGCGCTGTAAAATGCGGCAGGGCAATGGGAATCAGCGGGAGCAGGAGGGCCAGGTGCTGTCCGGCTACCTCATCGATGACCACGAATTGGGGATCTTCCGTTCCTGCGAACCTAGCCGCTCGCGAAGCGCTCCACACTCCAATTGCACCCAGCACGACGAGCAGGACCAAAGCGCAAAACACAGGAAGCGCCAGAATAGCGTTATGAATGTCACTCCCCGGAACGAGGAAGTGTTTGTCCGCCAGAACTGCATCGGAAACGGAATGTAGGGCGAACATTCCGCCGAAAGAACTGGGCCGCAGGAAAAAAACTGCCGACAGGTAAGCCGTCGCGACTCCCACGAGCGAACCGAATGTTCCAGGCGCCTTGGGAATGTAGCCCACTCCCAATGCGGTGGCGATTGCGAGGGCGAGCCGCGGTTTCTTGGCCAGTGTTTCGGGTGAGGCGGTTGCGTCAACGTTCGGGGTCATTCGGGCTGTCCAAATCGTCGTCCAAGCGTAGGACGATACTGTCTCCCTTGCCTTTGGCAAGGTCTTCTTCATCAAAGACGGGTTCGGAAACCACGTACTTCTCGCTGGCCCAGTTGCCCAGATCCCGGTCCCGGCAACGTTCGCTGCAAAAAGGGAAGTCCGCATGGACCGCCGAGTCCGTCTCTGCTTTGCAAATGGGGCATTTGTGTTTCATCTCGCGTCTTTTCTTCTCTGCGAACTCTGCGTTCGGCGCCTGCCCCGACCCTGTCAGGGTGACCTCTCTGTTAAGAGATTTCTATCCGGCAGATGCAAAGATCGTAAGCCCCAAGGTAGCGCTATTTTCGAGAGAAGAGTATATCTCAGCCCAGGACGCGGAGGGGCGCACCGGTGGCGATGCGATGAAGCTTTTCGGCGGCCGCAACCGGAGGCATCGGCGCGACACTGGCGCCAGTCTGTGCAGGCCGCGGCAAGATTTCGACAACGCGCCCTATCAAGTCGTAGGCATCCGTCTTCGTAATCTCCACGCGAGCGACGTCGCCGGCCTCCGCGACTTCTCCGCCAGGCAGTTCAATATCCGTAAGGTACAGCTTCCCGTCGATCTCCGGAGCCATACTTTCGAGCCGCCCTTCCCAGACGAGCGGGTTATCCTTCGACGGGCCTTCGACCAGCACCGTGAAAGTGCGGCCCTTCGCCGCCCGCGAATTCGCGCCTAAATGCTTCGCTCGCAGATTCTCTCTCGAGATCTTCTTCTGAATCGCCATCAAGCGATTTCGGCGATCGCTGATCGTTTCCGCATCCACTTTTTCATCCAGCGCGTAACTTCCCGCGTTATCCACGTCGGAATACTCGAAAACTCCCATCCAATCCAGCTTCGCAGCCTTCACGAAACTGCAAAGCTCTTCGAAATCGTTTTCCGTCTCGCCGGGGAAGCCCACTATGAACGACGTGCGCAACGAAACTCCCGGAATAGTCCCGCGAATGCGCTCCAGCAATTTCAGGAACGCGTCGCCGTTCGAACCGCGCTTCATCTGCGCCAGCACGTTGCGGCTGGCGTGTTGCAGCGGCATGTCCATATATTTGGCGAGCCGCGGATGCTCTGCAATCGTATCCAGCAATTTCTGCGTGACGCGATTTGGATACGCGTACAGAAATCGCACCCATAGCAAATCGTCGGTCTGCGCCAGTTTTCCGAGCAGCTGCGCCAGGCCGTCGCGCAAGCCGAGGTCTTCGCCGTAAGACGTTGTGTCCTGCCCGATCAAGGTGATTTCCCGAGCGCCGGCCTTCGCGAGGTTCTCAGCCTCGCGCACCACCGATTCAAATCGCCGGCTGCGAAACGCGCCGCGAAGCTGTGGAATAATGCAAAACGTGCAGGGATGATCGCAGCCTTCCGCGATTTTGATGTACGCCGCATGTTTCGGCGTGCTGACAATACGCGGCGTCAGGTCGTGATAGAGGAACGCGGGCGGCTGCGCTGGCAGCACGCGCAGGTCGCCTTTCACCGCTTCCATGATGCGTTCGACTTCTCCAGTTCCCACGACCGCATCTACTTCCGGCACCTGCTCCAGAATCTGCGCGCGAAACCGCTCCACCAGGCAGCCTGCCACAATCAGTTTTTTTGCCGCGCCGAATTTTTTGTGCTCCGCCATTTCCAGAATGGCATCTACGGACTCTTTTTGCGCCGCTTCGATAAAACTGCACGTATTGACGACCAGCACTTCGGCTTCGTCGGCATGCGGCGTCAGTTCATAGCCTTCGCGCGCAAGAATACCCATCATCACCTCGCTGTCCACGAGGTTCTTTGGGCATCCCAGGCTCACGAATCCAACCTTAGTCATAAGCGATGAATTTGCGCCTTCGCGCAATTCTCAATTGTAACACGAGCCATTCATGCTTGTATTTTTAGGGAGGAGCGCTGCTGCGCCTATCTTGTCTTGCTAGGTGTGGCCTGTTTCAGCGCGCCCGCATAGCCGTGCGGACCTGATCAAGCAATTGCTTCAAGCGGGAGGTGTCGCAAGGCGCGCCGCCGAAGCGAGCTTGTGCGTAGAGGCGCGTGAATTCCCGGACGGGAAGCGCGAGATTTGGTGAATCCACGGCAGCCGCGAATTCGAACGGTGTCTGCGACACTTCTCGTCTAAACCCCCGGCGAGCAAGTATGCGAATCAATTCCGCATAGAGCCGTGATGCAAGCTGCGGATCGCTTCGAACCCCTTTGGATCCGCGCAATTGAAAAAAGAGCCTAGCGCGGCGGATCAGTTCGGCAAGCAGATTGAAGCGCACGGCCACCAGAAAAAGCACCAGCGCAACCGGCGACAAATACCCCAGTGCGCCCCGCTGAACTTGCCAGGATTGCATCCATTTCTTACCCGCGCGTTGCTTGTGATCGAACCAATCGCGCGCGGATTCGCCCCAATTCCGCGAGCCGCGCTGCAAATTCTGCGCCAGCGCCATCTGATGCCCGAAATCGTAACCGATCACCCATTCGCTCCAAGTAATCGCCATCCAGTCCGCATATTTTCCCAGGCGCGTCAGAACACCGGTTTCGGCTTCCGGAGCCGCCGGCGTGGGATCAAATGTTTGCCAATCCACGCCTGGAAAATAAACCTCGACCCAACTGTGCGCGTCACTTGCGCGGACAATGTAATCGCCGCCCAGTTCATTGTATTCGCCAGGCAAAAAGCCGTTGACTTCGCGCGAAGGGATGCCAAGTGTTCGCAGCATAATGATCATCGCCGACGCAAAGTATTCACAATGGCCCGCGCGGGTCTCGAAAAGAAAATGGGCGAGCGGATCGGCCCCCGGTTTCCCGGTCAGATTCAACGTGTACGCGAAGTGATTGCGCAAGTGATTTTCGATCGCCACGGCCTTGTCAAAAGGAGTAGGGGCGTTTCTTGTGATTTCTTTGGCAAGCGCCGTGATGCGCGGGTCTAACTTCGGAGGGAGCTGAAGGTACGTCGAACTGAAATCGTCGGAATATTCCGTCGAGGCCGCCCGAAGCTTCCCGGCATTCATCGGCGGCAACAGCGAAACGCCCGCATACCTAATGCCCGTGTAATTATGAAAAGGATTCAGCAGGGTATCCGTGAAATCACGGAGAATAAAATTACGGCGAATCGCGCCGAACGAGCCGGTGTTTTCCCCGTTGAAATTTCCCCGGAGACGCATCACTTTGCCTGGCACGAAAATGGCGTCCGTGGCCAGCGGCTCAAGGTAAGCGGTATAAATAATTCCCGCTTCGGGTGTATCCGGTTTCTTCGGCGAACCGGCAGCGTAGATCCAGCCGTCTTCACCCGTCAGCAATCTTTCCGGGTCGCGCTCCGGGGAGCTCCACCGCCTGCCATCGAAGGTGGTAAGCGCTATGCCCCTCCAGCGCAGCCGCTCGTATCCAATCTGCCTTCCGGTTTGCACGCGCATGACGACAGTGGAATTCTTTTTGATCTCGCCGATCTGGCCAAGCTCCACGTTTTCCGTGAAACCAGACATGAGCGACGGACTGAAGCTGGCCCGGCCCAAGTACCCGGCGGTGAACCGCGGAAAAAAGAAAAACAACACGCCACCCAGAAGGAGGGATCCAGCGGACACGCTCAGGGCGGAAAGACCGAGCGCGCGATTCAATTTTCGATCGCGCGACGTATGCGCATGGAGCGCGGGAGAGACTGCGCCGACGGCTCCGCGGCGCAATTCCATGCCAACGAAAGTGGAAACGCCGAAAAGCACAAAAATGAAAAAAAGAATCAGGAAGGTGGTATCAACCGTAAGAACGGCCGCGGCCAGAATCCCTGCAAAGGACAGCATCGCGAGGAAAAATGCGTCGCGGTCCGTGACCACGCTATAGAAACGGACGATGCTGACGAAAATCAGAAAATGCACCGATGCCAGAAGCGCGGCGAAGAGCGGCGGATTGGCCGAGCTCCCAACAGAAAGGCGGGAGAGAAACAAAGCGTCCACGGGGAAGAACGCCAAGTACACGATCACGCAGAAGGTTGCGGCGCGGTGAGAAAGTTCGGCGGGGCGTCCGTGCCACCAGCGAAAGCCCTTGTAAAGCACGATGAGCGGAGCGGCAAAGCTGCTAAAAACGTCAAGCTCCCCGGTGCTGACGAGCGTGACTGTCGACGTGAGGATGAGCAGCGAGAGCGACGTGCGGAAGAAACGCTCGGCGGGCAGAGCGGCGTCACTCGGAGTTGCAATGGAAGCGGCCATGGTGGACTTTTTAATCGTAGCATCCGCGGGGGCGCGGCAGGAACGAGGCTGGTCGAAAGGATAACTCTCAGCGTTCGGCTGCGGCGGAAACTGCCGCTGACAGAGCGGCGCGGGCGACTTTCCTGGTCAAATTGGAAACCGGCAGGCTGGAAACGTCATTCAGTGGAACCTGTTTCGCGCCTTGAAGGAAAGGAAGTTTTTTCGTTTCAATGAGGAACGGCAAGAGAGTAATGGCGCGGTACGTTACCGCGTGACGGACCTTGCCGGCCTGGACCAATTGCCATTTGCGGCTTTGAGCGCGCGGCATCATTTTTCCTAGAAATGCGGGCAGGGTGGCGGCTGGTTCGCCGGCCACCGAGATCGTCGGGAAATGCCACATTCTCGAAACCAGCGCCGGAACATGATCGGCAGAGATTTTTTCTTTTGTATTTTTCGGCGGAGGCAGCAGAACAGTCTCACGCTTTCCATTCACGAATACCGCTGCGGCCAAGATGATTTGAACCGTGGCGCGCTGCTCTCGTTTTTCCGGCAAGGATTCTGCTACTCCCTGTTTACGGCCTTCACAAAATTGCGCGACGGGGCAAAGCAGGCATTGCGGCGATTTCGGGGTACACAGCGTCGCACCCAGCTCCATTATGGCTTGATTCCAATCGCCGGGCGATTTCGGGTCGAGGAAGCCATCCGCAGTTTCTTGCAACTGCTGCCAACGCTGCGGCTCACGGATATCGCCCTGAATTGCGCCGAGGCGCGCAAGAACGCGTGCCACATTGCCGTCGAGGACGGCATACTTTTCACCGTATGCGATGCTCAAAACCGCAGCGGCGGTGTAATTTCCGATACCGGGTAATGCGAGCGCATCTTCCAACCGCGTCGGAAATTTACCGCCATGTTTTGCAACGATATGTTGAGCGGCTTTTTGCAGATTGCGAGCGCGGCTGTAATAACCGAGGCCGGACCAGAAGCGCAGCACTTCTTCCTGCGGCGCACTGGCGAGGGCGTGAATATCCGGGAAACGCTGGAGAAATCGCTCGTAGTATGGAATCACGGCCGCAACGCGTGTCTGCTGCAACATGATTTCCGAGAGCCAGACGCAATACGGATCTTTCGTGCGCCGCCAAGGCAGGTCACGCTGGAATTGGCGGAACCACCCAAGCAGTTGTTTACGAAATGTGGAGAGTTCGCGGCTCTTCAGCATAGTGCTGGCACATTCTCGCACAGCTGAGTAGGACAGACATTCTTATCTGTCAAGCTTCCGGGAATATTTGCCGCAAAAGCGGACAGGCAGGAATGCCTGTCCCACCTACACCATCGGGTCGTCGAGGAAGACGACGTAGGAGGAACTCCAGACGGATGCGGGGACGGAGCCGTGGGGCCGCGTAGTCACGATGATCTTGAAAAGCTCGGGCGAAGTTGCCAGCTCGGCCATAAGCGACTGCCGGGGATCGGGCGGGAGGGGCTGGGTGATCGCCAGATGCTCCAGGACGGAGAAAATGATTTGGTCGGCGGGACCGAGAGGAGTCTGCACGCCGGCGCTGCGGAATTGCAGCAAAGAATTATTTTCGTAAAAATGCCAGGCCAGGCTGGCGCAGATGTTGACGGCGCGCTCGAAGCGCGCATTCGTTGCAGACACTCCAGGTTTCAGGTTCGTGGATTCTTCCGCGGGCAGGTGAGGATCGAGAACCAGCAGGATGCGGCAGTCGTCCTCGCGGGTGAATTCGCGGACCATCAGTGAACCGGAGCGCGCGGAAGCTTTCCAATGAACGTGGCGCGCGCTGTCGGTAGGGATGTAGTCGCGCAGCGCGTAAAGATCCTGGCCGCGGCCTTTGGTCAGACTTTCGAGCGCTCCCTCCAGGCCGGGAAGAATTTCCAGGTATTCCGCAGTCGGCTCGACGGAAGGATAGACCAGCGCCTCAGTTTTCAAATTCAACTGGCGCGCTTTCCGAAGAAAGCCAAAGGGAAAACGCGTGACGATGCGGAAAGCCTCCTGGCGATAGACGCCGCGGCGCGGAAACGTCACTGGGATGACTTGCTGCACGCGGTCATGTTTTGGGAGGTAAGGAAAATAGACCGGTGTTTCAAGCATCGCGTTGGCTTGAGCCTGTTTTGTCTTGGCGGCTTCCACGCGCAGCGAGAACGAGGGCAGCGTCAGCTTTTCATTTTCAAGTTCGACCATGGCGCGAACCGGCTGGCCGGCGAAAATATGTTCGGGCAATACGAGTCGCAATTCGATGCCGGAGAGGGTGATGGAAGAAAGGACGCCGGACAATAAGACCATGGCGATGAGGCTGGCGAGAATCAGGAAAAGGAGATTGTTTCCGGTGTTCAACGCCGCGAGCGCCACAAGAATGATCCCGCCGATATAGATCCAACCTTCCAGAGTGATGCGGTATTCAATTTTGTATCCAATCCAGCGGAGCGGTGTGCGCTTCGCGAGGATGGGAACAAGCGTTACGCCCACCCAGCCGGCAATGGCGAGTGCGGCGAGCGCCGTTGTGCTTGCGAGCGTGCGCTGGCCGAGCTCAGCGGCAGCGCCGGAATACAGCGCGAGAAGCAAAGCGGCGGTGAGCGCGGTGATGGAGAGAAAAAATGCGCGCACGGCGGGGCGGTCAGCCTTGGCCCAGAGTCGCGCGATGGTGGACTTTACAGCGCTCATTTTAGTGGCAATAGAAGATAGAAGCAGATTCCTCCCGATAAGACTCGGGACTCGCACCCCTTGTCGGGCGCTCGTCGCTGCGCTCGGAATGACAATGCTTTTTGTGTTCGTTCAAGCATTGATGAAATGCCGCCTTATTACGCGGACTCGCTCACAGGGGAACGGGAACGGATTCCACGATATCGCGAAGAACGGAATCGGTGGTTTCCGACTTTTTCTGCAGCGAAGCGTGGCGCGAACTGGCGACGACGCGGTGGGAGAAAACGGAAACGGCAAGCTGTTTGAAATCGTCGGGGAGGCAATAGTCCCGGCCATCGAGATAGGCGCGGGCTTGCGCGGCGCGCTGGAGCATCAGGGTGCCGCGAGGGCTGACGCCGAGTGCAAGCTGTTCGCTCTTGCGCGTGCGATTGACGATCTCGAGAGCGTAATCGTGCAGGCTGGTGTCGACCTTAACGTGGGCGACGGCGTCCTGCATGGCGAGAACATCGCTGACATCCGCGACCGGATCGAGCGAATCGAGAGGATTATCGCCCACGCGCTTGCGGAGAATTTCTTTTTCCGTTTCGTGCGAGGGATAGCCCATTTTGATGCGCATCAGGAAACGGTCGAGCTGTGATTCCGGCAGCGGATAGGTGCCGTGATGCTCGACGGGATTTTGCGTGGCGATGACGAGAAACGGTTGCGGCAACGGGAGCGTCTTGCCGTCGACGGTGACTTGCGCTTCGTTCATGGCTTCAAGGAGCGCGGATTGCGTGCGCGGCGTGGTGCGGTTGATTTCGTCAGCGAGGACTACGTTGGCGAAAATCGGGCCGGAGCGAAATTCAAATTCGCGCGATTCAGGATTGTAAACGCTCACGCCGAGAACATCGCTGGGGAGCAGGTCCGACGTGAACTGGATGCGCTGAAAGCTGCAATGAAAAGACTTTGCGAGCGCTTGCGCGAGAGTGGTCTTGCCGACGCCTGGAACGTCTTCGATAAGCAGATGGCCGCGCGCGAGCAGGGTGACGAGCGCAAGCTGGATGGCGTCTTCCTTGCCGTAGATGGCGCGCGCGATGGAGCGCTGGAGCTGCGAGACAACTTGAGAGGTGGCAGTCGGCATCGGTTGAAAACCCGGGTCCTTCCTGTTACAAATAGATGGCGGTACCGGCTGTCGCGGTTATTGGCAATGGGCGACTAGCTCAGTTGGTTAGAGCGCTCCCCTCACACGGGAGAGGTCAAAGGTTCAAGTCCTTTGTCGCCCACCATTCCTCCACATTCTCCCATTATCAGTCTGGAACGTGCAGTCATCGTGCGAACCTTGTGTTGAATTTGCTATTTAGAAGCGGGAGCCACGCATGGTTTGATGCCGGTTGCGGACTGCGAACTACTAGGCGACGCGGTGGCCGGAAGGGGAGCGGTCTTGTATAGTGCACCCATGATGAATTTTCTTCGCACGCTTGAATTCCTCGGATTGAGCCTGTGGCTGGGGAGCGACGTGTTTTTGAGCTTTGTGGTGGCGCCGGGGGCGTTCCGGATATTAACAAGCCGGGACCAGGCGGGGGCGGTGGTGGGGTTCGGGCTTTGGGGGATGCACATGATCGGGGTGGTTTGTGGAATCGTGATTCTGGTGGCGCGACTGGCGCGGACGCGGACGTTTGCGAGTCTTGCGACGCCGACCGCACTTTGTGTCGTATTCATGATCTTGCTTACGGTCGTGTCGCAACATGCGGTTAGCCCGAAGATGGCGGCGCTGCGGGTGCAAATGGGATCGATTCAGTCGACGGCTGCCGATAGTCCGTTGCTGGCGGAGTTCGGCAAATTGCACCGGGTTTCGGTTTCGCTGGAGAGTGGCGTGCTGCTAGCGGGTCTAGCATGTATGTATTTGATGGTGAAAGAGTTAGCGGCAGTGCACTGAATAAGGCGACCTCAAGTCCTAGTTAACCATGACGACCCCACCCCCTCTGTGTTTTTTGTAAGTGTTCATTCTAAACGTAGTTAAAACTTTGTCTTGATACAGTTCTGTAAGTGATGATTGTGAGGGGAGTTAGAGCTGCGTTTTGCGTGCATTTGTGCAAGTGCTGATTCTAAAGGGGTAAGAGTGGATTGAAATTGGCGAAAAACTCACGCCGTGCCCTTCGCGACTGGATAAAGACCTACAGATACGCGGGAAGGGATGCAAGCACAAATAAAAAATGCGGCAGAAAAGCGCCGCACGTAAAACAGATTATTTCCTACATACAATTTTACCCGGATTACGTCGAATGGTCAAGAAAAAGATGGAGTCTCAAGATTAAACGTCTGGCAGCCCCGAAGTCGGTCCTACAGGCGTTTGCCGCGAGGGAGCTTGGACGTGGCGCGATTAGGCTTGGCGTGCGGGCGAGCTTTCCGAACACGGGCGGGACGGATCTTGCGCATGGCGGCATTGCCGGCGCGCTGGCAGGCGCGCCACATGTACCAACTGGCGACTGTGCGGTAAGGGCGCCAGCGTTCGCCGAAGACGAGGAGTTCCTTGGGTTTGGGCATATGCTTCTTGCCGTAGGTGATGGACCAGCCTTTTTTGACGCCGAGGTCGTGGATGGGGAGAACGTCGGGGCGGCCGAGGCGGAAGATCAAAAACATTTCGACAGTCCATGCGCCGATGCCACGGACAGAGACGAGACGCTTGACGAGCTCTTCGTCGGAGAGCTTTTGGGCTTCTTCGAGCGACGGGACCACGCCGTCGATGGTTTTTTGCGCGAGGTCCTTCATGGCGAGGATTTTTGCACCCGAGAGGCCAGCTTTGCGGAGCGCGGGCTTGCGCAGCTTTAGCATTTCGTGGGGAGTGGGGATGCCTCCGGTGGAACTAAGAGCTTTGACGCGGGCGAAGATGGTGGCGGCAGCTTTGCCGGAGATGGATTGGTGGGTGACGGCTTCAAGAAGAGTTTCGTAAGGAGATTGTGCGGCTTCGATCTTGAGTTGGAACGGGATGGTTTCTTCGATGAGACGCTTGAGGCGTTCGTCGCGTTCAGCGAGGTGCTTGGTGGCTTTGGCAACGTCAAATGCGGGGACGGCGGGGGTCTCTGTCACAATGGCTCCATTCCGGAAACGGAGAAATAGAGTAACAAGCTCTATCCCAAGGACAATGTTTTTTTGCCTGTTATTCGGACATGGCTATCTGCTGAGCGATTTGGCGGGCGTGAAACGCTTTCTTGCGGGCATGCCGCATGCGTAACAAGCTGATGGCGACGACGAGGAGCAAACAAGATTCGACGAAGAGTTTGCCGCCATCGAACCAATTCACAGAGTCATTTTTCAAGCCGGGATCGGTGAATAGACTGTGCCAGAAGAGAGCGGCGGCAGCGAAATAAATTGAGAAATGAAAGGATTTCCAGAGATGGCGGCCGAGACGGATGCGCAGGTAGGAAGTGACAACGACAAATGCGATGAGGTACACCGCGATGGCGCCGATGGTGTTGTCGAGGGGCTGGGCCGGCGAACGTACGGGGTAGACGAGGTCGAAGATGAGAAAGCGCGGATTCTCGTTCAAGAGCAGAATGGCCGGATGAAGGATCGATAGAGCGAGAGCCGCGTAGCCCGTCCAATTGTGAAACCGGAAATAGTTGAATCGATGATGCGGCCAGGAGCGGTGAGGACTGTAGCGGAAGGCCATGAGCAGGCCCAGAAGGACGTTGAAGGTTACTGCGCCAACGGCGAGTAGTCCGACGTATGCCGAGAGGTCCAGGATGGTGATGCCCATTGGCAGCATGAATTAGGAATCTCGTCCCCGGCTCAAGCCTCCTAGTTTGACGCGAGCACGTGTGATTGCGTTTACAAGAGTGAATTCGGGAGCGCGTTTTGAGGTTAAACGTAAGGTGCGGGCGGATAAGTCAGGTGAGCTGGCCTCCCAAACGGCTCATGTTGCAATGAGGACATCTCCAGAGGCGGAAGTTGGGTTGTTCCGGCTGCACTTCGAGCAGGTACATCGGATAGCGGTCATGCACGCAATACTGATGGGGAGGAATCGGGCATCGCTTGATAATGAATTGATTTTGCGTATTCAGGAAATAGCCATCGGACCTGCTGTAGCTCACGAAACAATCAGGTTCCTGGCAGGCGTAGGACATTCCGTCTTCGCTTGAAGATAACTCTCGAACAGTCATCTCCGAATGGTGTTCGTAACAGAGCGGGTGGATTCTGTTTGAGCGCGCTGTGGCAGGCATGAGAACTACCTCCTCTCAATACCTGAAATATGGGGCCGGTCACAATATCCACAGAAACGACTCCAGGTAAATACCCTAAGGGGAGTGCCGGGAAGGAAACGGTAACGCGAAGGGATGCTTGTGTCAACAGCAAATTCCCAAAATGGGAAAATAGCGTAGAAGACCCGGGGTAAGGATGGGGAATCGGGACAAACGCATGACGGCCGCACAACAAGCGGCCACGACCGGGTGTGCTAGGATGACGGGTTTGTGCAGGCGGCAAATAGCGTATTGAAGGGGCAGGAGTGCAGACGGGAATTATTGGACTACCGCAGGTAGGGAAGACGACGCTGTTCCGGATATTGACGAAGGCGCATGTCGAGGGCAAGGGCGGGGCGTCGGCCACGCACGTTGGCGTGGCGAAAGTGCCGGAGCCACGGCTGGTGGAACTGGCCAAGCTGTATAACCCGAAGAAGATTACGTATGCGACGGTGAATTACGTGGACTTGGGCGGGATGCAGAAGGAGCGCATGCGGGATGCGCTGGCGCAACTGCGTGAAGTGGACGTGATTGCGCATGTGATTCGCGTGTTTGAAGACCCGTCGGTGCCGCATTCGGAAGGAAGCATCGATCCGCTGCGCGATGCAACGAATCTGGATTTGGAGCTGATGCTTTCGGACCATGACCAGATTACGCGGCGGCTGGAGCGGCTGGACAAGGATTTGAAGAAGAAGCGCGATCCGGCGCTGGAGATCGAGAAAACGGCGCTGGAGAAATGCAAGACGCATCTGGAGGCGGAGAAAGCGCTGCGGGAATTGGAGTTGACGGCGGAGGAGAGAAAGTCGATCGGGGGATTTTTGTTTCTGTCGGCACGGCCGGTGCTGTACGTTCTGAATCTGGGGGACGAAGAAGCAGATAAGTTGGACACGGCGGTGGAGCGGCACAAATTGAGCGCTTTGCAGGGACGGCCGAATGCGGCAGTGGTGGCGATTTGCGGGCGGTTGGAGGTGGAACTTTCGGAGATGGAAGAGAAAGAGGCGGCGGAGTTGCTGGCATCGTACGGATTGCAGGAGCCGGGGCTCAACCGGTTGATTCGCGCGACGTATGACCTGATGGGATTGATCCAGTTTTTCACCGCGGGGGAGCCGGAAGTGCGGGCGTGGACGATTCGAAAGGGAGCGATGGCAGTGAAGGCGGCGGGAGCGATTCATAGCGACATCGAAAAAGGATTTATACGCGCGGAAGTGGTGCGATGGAATGATTTGCTGGCGGCGGGGAGTCTGGGGGCGGCGCGCGAGAAGGCCCAGGTGCGGTCGGAGGGGAAAGAGTACGTGGTGCAGGAAGGGGATGTGATTCTCTTTCGGCATTCTGGGTGAGGAAGGAAGTAAGGAAAAAGGATAAAGGATTAAAGATAACGCAGAGCCGCCCCCACCCGGTCGGGGCAGCCGCCAAACGCAGAGGTTTCGCAGAGAAGAAGAGGCAAGGAACAAATTTGTGATTGCGGACTACAGCAAGGTGGATTGAGGGTTTGCACAGGCTGAAGCCTGTGCCACTTGCGATGGGACATGATGTGACATTTCGGACGGCGCTGGCGGCGGGGCTGGGTCTGGTGGCCGCGGCAGGGAATTTGGTTGGCGGGTATTTCGTTGTTCGCAGAGAGTGGCCGCGGAGATATCTGCAATATTTTCTGGCGCTGGGCGCCGGGTACATGCTGGCAGTGGCGTTTGTGGAGGTGATTCCGGAGTCGGTGCGGTTGTCGGGCGAAAGCGCGCTGCTGTTTGTGCTGATCGGCTACTTTATTGTGCACCTGTTCGAGCATACGCTTGTGCCGCATTTTCACTTTGGCGAGGAAACTCACCTCGAAGAGATGAGCCATCAGCATGCGCGGACAAGCGTGCTGGTAGGGCTGACGATTCATACGTTTTTTGACGGCGTGGCGATTGCGGCGGGGTTTCTGGTTTCGACGTGGCTGGGAGCCGTGATGTTTTTCGCGGTGTTTCTGCACAAGCTGCCGGAGGGGTTTACGGTGGCTTCGGTGGTGTTGGCGAGTGGGCAGGGAAAGCGCAACGCAATTCTGGCGGCGGGGTTATTAGGAGTGGCGACGGTGGTGGGCGTGGCGCTAACCACTTCGCTGGAAGGGCAATTGAAGTACGCGCTGCCGCTTTCGGGCGGTGTGACATTGTACGTGGCGGCCACGGATTTGCTGCCGGAAGTGAACCGGGAGCCGAATTGGCGAATGGCGCTGCTGGTGTTTGTGGGCGTCGTCAGTTTGTTGATAATGCAGCACTTATTCCACGTATAGTTTCGTCGTACCTTCGCTTTCGAGTACCCCTGCCATTTGCAACTTTCTGAGACAACATGGGTTTGATACAGTGTGGCGGCTATGGCCAGGTCGGACGTCCAACTGATGCTGGACGTGAAGGCGGGCGATGAACAGTCGTTCGCGCTTCTACTCCATCGCTACAGGAGTCCACTGATCAATTTTCTGTACCGGATGGTTCGGAACCGGGAACAGGCGGAAGACCTGGCGCAGGAAGTTTTCATACGAGTGTACCGCGCACGGGAAGAATATGTGCCGAGCGCGAAGTTCACAACCTGGCTCTTCCGGATCGCGACAAACCTGGCGTTGAACTCGCTGCGGGACAATCGATATCAGCGCATGGAGATTTCGCTGGATGCGCCGGTGACGGTGGATGCTGAGGAAGGCGAGGAGAAGACGATCGATGTCGCCGAAAAGCATCCGAACATCGAGCAGCACCTGGTCGAACAAACGCGGAAGAAAATGATCCGCCACGCGATTGATAAGTTGCCGGAGAAACAACGCGCGGCAGTGCTGCTGCACAAATACCAGGAGCTGGATTACGGAGAGATTTCGAAGATATTGCAATGCTCGGAGAGCGCGCTGAAATCGCTGCTCTTCCGGGCGTACGAAACGCTCCGAGTGGAACTAGCCCCCCTCGTAGCGCAGCAAGCAAGGCAGTAGAGGTTGGGCCAGGAAGGGAAGGACATCATGGGTTGTGGGCGGATGGAAAATCGAATTTTGCCGTACGTGGACGGGCGCCTGAAGGAAGGCGAACGGCAGGAAGTGGAGAAGCATCTTGCAGCGTGCGCGGCGTGCCGATGCAGGCGCGCGTGGCGGCGGAGCCGATGAAGCAAAGCTGGTGGGCATGGTTCGCGCCAACGCCGCGGGCGGTGCTGGCGGCTTCGATGCTGTTGCTGGCGACTGTGTGGCTGGGTTCACGGCCTCCGGACAGTCCGTTAAGCGCGGCGGACATCGACAAAATCAATCAGAACATACAAGTGCTGGAAAATTATGATGTAATTTCGGATTTTGCGCCGTTGAGCGAGTTGCCACCGCCGGTAGAGAACGACGACGCGAGCGACAATCAGAATCAGCAGATGTAAAGTAAAGATGAGACGGAAACTCCAATTCACCGGATGGTTGATAGCGCTGGGGGTGACCGCGGCGCTGTCTGTGCCGGCTTTCGCGCAGGGGCCGCGCGCGAATTGGGCGCAGAATCGGCAGGACAATAAGCCGCCTAAGCAGCAGAGCCAGCCGCAACGACAGCAGCCACGACAGCCACGACAGCAGGCTCCGAGGGAACAGCAGAGACCAGAACAAAAGGGAGACAATCGGCAACAGCGGCAAGAAATGCGGAGAACGCAAAACGAGCGGCAAAACTCTGGCGCGAATCGTCCCCCGAGTTCGAAGCCGAATCGGGCTGACCTGATGGGGACGCCAAACATCAATCCAAACCGGCCGCCGTCGGCGTACACGCCGCCACCACAGAAGCGATTCAACCAGCTGAGCCCACAGGAGCAGAGAAAGGTCGTCGAGAACTATAACAAGCAAAGAAACCTCTCTCCGGCGGACAGACAAGAAATCAAAAAGCGCGAGGAAATATTTGGCAGGTTGACGCCGGAACAGAAAGATCACGTCCGGAATGATTTGGCGCCGAAGTGGAAGCAGCTTCCTCCGAACCGGCAGCGGGCAATTCAGCAACGGCTGGGCGTATTGCAGAATATGCCCGAGTCGGCGCGGAACCAGCACTTGAATGACCCGAATTTCACGCGAGGCATGAGCGAAGAAGACAAGGCCATGCTGCGCGACTTAAGCCATCTGCACGTGGGCGCGCCGGATCCTCCGAACGAATAGCTCCGAGTTCTTCCAAGAGACAATCTGGATCGTTTCCTCTTTTCGATTGCATTGACAACGCGTCGCATCTCGCGGCATCGTGACTACTTCACGACGTTGGCATCCAACGAGTGGAGGAAGATTCATTTGAAAAGTGACCGCACAGCGGTCAGCCCGGCCGTGCCTGCGCGCTTTCGGCCCGCTTCTACGCGCTTCCGCGCGATGCAGCACCGCAATTTCCAGCTTTTCATCGCAGGACAACTCATTTCGCTGATCGGCACGTGGATGCAGGCGACGGCGCAGCTCTGGCTGGTCTATAAGCTGACTGGGTCCGCGGCGTTGCTCGGAGTATTCGGTTTCGCCAGCCAGGTCCCGATGCTGTTTCTGTCCTCGATTGGGGGTTACGTTGGCGACCGCTACGACCGGCATCGCGGCGTGATTGCGACGCAAACAGTTTCGATGATTCTGGCGTTTGTGCTGGCGGCACTGACGCTGACGCATTTGATTAACGAGTGGGAATTGATTGTCATCGCGTTTCTGGTGGGCATCGTGAACGCGTTTGACGTGCCCATCCGGCAGGCGTTTCTGGTGGAGATGGTGGGGAAGGAAGACCTGCCGAACGCGATTGCCCTGAATTCCTCGATCTTCAACGGGGCACGAGTGGTGGGGCCGGCGATTGCGGGGTTTGCCATTGCGTGGGTGGGAGAGGGCTGGTGTTTCTTTCTGAATGGCTTGAGCTTTGTGGCTGTGATCGTGGCGCTGCTGATGATGCGGATCGAGCGGAGGGAAATCAAACCGAGCGCAGATTCGCCGCTGCGCAGCTTCGTGCAGGGATTTCGATATGCGATGAGCGACCTGCCCATGCGGTCGGCGTTACTGCTGCTTAGCGTGCTAAGCCTCTTTGGATTGCAATACTCGGTGTTCATGCCGATTTACGCGCAGGATATTTTGAAAGGGAACGCGCGGACGCTGGGATGGCTGATGAGCTCAGCGGGGATCGGCGCAGTGCTGGGCGCACTGCATTTCGCGGCGCGGACCCATTACAAGGGGCTAGCGCGGTGGATTGCGGCGACTTCGACGACCTGCTCGGTGTGCCTGATACTCTTTTCACAAGCGAAGGTGTTCTGGCTGTGCGTCGCGGTGCTTTTCGTCGTGGGATTTGCGGCGACTTCGCAGATGGCGGCGACAAATACTTTGATTCAAAATCGCGTGCCGGATGAGCTGCGCAGCCGCGTGATGGCAGTGTACGCGACGATGTTTATGGGCGTTCAGCCGATCGGCGCGTTGATTGCGGGCGGAGTGGCGAAGAGGCTCGGGGCGCAGAATACGCTGACAGTGTTTGGATCGCTGGTGCTGCTGGGGAGCTTGATTTTCATCCTTCGAGTGGTAATGAGGCTGGGAGAAACACAGACCGCGCCCGCGGATTAAGCCGGATTCGGACGGTAGAGCCAGGATGGCCGAGTGAGCGGCTCGTTGGCGGGCGGGGCCCCGACCGCGTCGGGGCTGGTAAGCCCCGCCCCTACAGAAATAGGAGCAAGGTTCACGGCTGCAAGAATCGCGTCGACTTTGGGACGCAGTGGCGCGAGCATGCAGACCGGATCAGTGGCAGTGGCATCGCCCGCGAGGAGCAATGCCTGGCAGCGGCAGCCGCCGAAATCCTGTTCGCGACGGACGCAAGTCTTGCAAGGCTCCTGCATCCAATCTTCACCGCGGAATTTCTGGAATGCTGGGGAGCGTTTCCAAATATCACGCAGACTGCGCTCTTTCACGTTCTCGAAAGAGAGGCCGGGGATTACTTGCGCGGCGTGACAGGGAAGCGCGTCGCCGCTTGGCGTGATGAGCATCAACTTGCGGCCCCAGCCGCCCATGCAGGGCTTGGGATATTTTGCGTAATAGTCGGGCACGACGTATTCGACGCGAATCCTGCCTTCCAGCCGCTCCTGTGCGCGTTTAATGATGGCCATGGAGCGTTCCAACTGCTCATGCGTAGGCAATAGACTTTCGCGGTTCGCGAAGGCCCAGCCGTAATATTGGACGTTGGCGAATTCTATGCGCGTCGCGCTGGAAGTTTCTGCGAGAGACACCATCCCCTCGAGTTGATCGATGTTGCGGCGATGGATGACAAAGTTCAGAGTCAGAGCGACACGATGCTGCTTGACCCATTCGAGGACACGGAGTTTTTGCCCATGGGACTTGGCGCCGGAGATTTCGTTGGAGATTTCTTCGCGCGGCCCCTGAAAGCTCAGTTGGATGTGGTCGAGGCCGGCAGCGACGAGGGCTGCAAGTTTTGTTTCATCCAGAGGCAGGCCGGACGTAATGAGATTGAGGTAGAGGCCGGCGGCGCGGGCTGCGCGCACGAGGCCGATAATGTCCGTGCGGGCGAGAGGTTCACCGCCCGTAAAATCGGCCTGGAGGACGCCGAGTTGGGCGGCTTCCTGAAAGACGCGCGACCAGGTTTCCGTGGAAAGTTCGTTGGAGCGAGATTGCAATTCCAGCGGATTGGAACAGTAGACGCAGTGGAGCGGGCAGCGGTGCGTGAGTTCCGCGATGAGAGCCAGGGGGTTGGTAGGCGTTTCGTTCATTGGAACTGAGTCAAAGCGCTTGAGATCTAGCCAAGAAGGGGCGCAGTGTGCCGCGCCCTACAAACCTTTTGCCGCTACGCTTCGGCTACGCTCGCGGGGATGAAATCTAGCGCACGCTCCTTTTGCAAAAGAGCGAGATAGCCGAGGATGTCTTCTTCCACTTTTTTCGGTTGTGCCTTGGAATAAATCTGCTGCAACTCGGAAACGATTTGCTGGACAGTGTGCTTACCGTCACAGCGCGTCACGATTTCGAGGCTGGGGCCGTTCAGGCGCAGTGCGCGTTCAGGCATTTGCAGGATGCGCTGCTGATTATTTTCGCCCAGACGGCAGCCAGGAGCGAGGCGCGGACGGCTGCTCAATTCAAGGGTCATCCCAAATCCTTCACGATTCTTTGGCCGGCTGAAAAGCGCCCGGGGGCGGCCACCCGGGATTCACATACGCAAAATAGAGCGCATCGAGTTGAGCCCAAAGAATGTCGCATTTGGCGCGCAGAGCGGCGTGCGCCAGATCCTGCTGTTCACGGGTGCGCGCGTGTTTGACTACCCAAGCGAGCGCGAAATCGGCGTCTTCGGGAGCTTGCATGAGGCGGCCAGTGAAATAATCGAGGCCGCCGGAAAGCCAGGGATAGTGTTCGCGAAGACGGTCCATGCGTAGGACAATCAGTTTTTTTGAGAACAGCTCGGTGAGGGAAGAGGCGACGGCTTCGAGATGAGAATGAGCGGATACAAAGTCAAGGTAAGCCTGAACGGCGAAACGCGTCGCAGGAAGAATGCCGTCGCCGCGGAGCGCGTCTTCACGGGACAGGCCAGTGGCTTCGAGAAGACGCAGCCATTTTTCAATACCGCCAGGCTTGGTGCCGTCGCCATCATGATCGAGGATACGTTTTCGCCAAGCCAGGCGAAAATCAGGATCTTCGCTGCGCGCCAGAATGGCCGCATCTTTGATGGGAATACGGCTTTGATAGTAATAGCGATTCAGCGCCCACGCTTGAAGCTGGCCGCGCGTGAGCTTGCCTTCATGCATGAGCAGGTGGAAAGGATGCTTGTGGTGATAGCGCTCTTCGCCGATGGCGTGAAAGCCGGCGATGAACTCTGCTTCCGAGAGCAGAGGATTTTCTTGCGAAGTTTGGATGGATGGAGTCACAGGTTGAACTCCATCCCATCATAGGCGATTTCCCATCCAGCTTCACGCACGGCGCGGTGCTCGGGGCTCTCTTCATTCAACACCGGATTCGTATTATTGAGGTGAATAAGAACGCGCCTGGTCTTTCCAAGGCGGAAAGGCAGCTTGAGCATGCCGCGTTCGCCCCAGAGCGGAAGATGGCCCATATCGCGCGCCGTTTTGCGACTCCGCTTGGCCTGAATCAGCTCATCATCTTTCCAGAATGTGCCATCGAGAAGAGCCACGTCACTTTCATCCGCGGAGCGCTGAGAGCTTTCTCCGAGGCCGGGAACGCTTGGAGCGTAGAAGAATCTCTTGTCCTTTTGGACGAGCTGCAGGCCAATGACTGCTTCTTCAGAAGGAAAATTGCGCTTCAGCGAATCGCTTACGTAGTCCGGAAAGCTGCCGAGAAGAGGCACAGCTTTGCAAAAGAGGCCGTCCTTTGCTCCGGGAGAAGAGGGCGGGGCGAGGGGAATGATGCGATCGAGCGACAGAGTTTCCCATTGCACAGGCGGATTGGAGCGGCTGAGCACCCGGAAGAGGCTATTCTCTTCCGTGATTGCGCGGCGCACGGACAACGTCGAATAAATGCGCAACGGATGGAATTCGCGAAGGTGGAGCAAGCCCATCACGCAATCCACGTCGGCGCTGGTGAGAAGGACAGTAGAGATGGGTGACCCTGTGGTCGAAGATATGACCGATAACTCGGGAGCGGCAAGAATTTGCTGGCGGAGATCGGGAGAAGCGTTGAGAAGAAACCAGCGTGACGCGTTGGGAGAGACAGCGACCTGAGCTTGAGTACGCGGACGGGCCTTGAGGTTACCGTTGCGAAGGCCGCTACAGTTTGGACAGCCGCAATTCCACTGGGGAAAACCGCCCCCGGCTGCGGAGCCGAGGACTTTTACGCGCATTCCTGCTCGTTTGCCATTGACCGCTTTGCGCGGTCAGACAGATTAGAGCTCAGCGTTGGCGTACGAACTGACTTCGCAGTTGAGGCTGATCTCTTCGTGCTGAGGGGCTACCCATTCCATTGTTGAGGCTCCTTGGCGGATCTGAAACACGGCGACTCGCATAGATTATCACGACCTCAATATTCAAGGCAAATAGGGATTTCTACGACGAAACCCGTGTGCCCACGTACGTGTGGGAAGCGTAGAGATACTAACCCCTAAGGATAGCTAGCAAATCTTGGCAGAACCACAAGCTATGGTGTCGAAAAATGCAGATCAAACACAAGATAATTTCTTACAACTATTTTAAAAAAAACGCATGTTTCCTCTTGACAAGCGGCAAAAGCGAGGTAGGATGTGGCCAAAAGTGGTAAGAAGTGGGTAGATGTAGGGTTGGGTAGAGGGCAGTAGGGCACTTTAGAATAAATTAGACAGGTTCCCAGATCTGTGGCGAAAGTGGGCATTTTTGGCCATTCTGGACCACATTTTGCTGTCTGAGACCGCGAAAAACGGCGTCAGGAGCATCTTGGGCAGCCGCAAGACGGTCAAGGTTTTGAGTGGCCGTAAAACGGCCAACAGCGGGGCGCATGAAGCTGCGGGGCAACTGTCCGGCGAAGGTGGACGAGAAGGGTCGGTTGAAGATACCCGCCGTGTTTCTCGACGAATTGAAGGAGTACGGGAACCAGTTTTACATCACCAGCACAACCGGTGAGACGGCCAGGATTTACCCAATGAAGGTTTGGTCGGAGATCGAAGACAAGCTGGCGCAGATGCCAAGCACGAATCGGGCGAAGAGAAAGTTTCTCATGCGGACGAGCTATTACGGGCAAACGGTGGAGCTGGATGGGCAGGGAAGGTTACTGCTGCCGACGGTGTTGCGCGAAGCGGCACAAACCAAGGGTGACGTGGACGTCTTGGGGAACCTTGACTACCTAGAAGTGTTGAACCATACGAGAGTCCTGGATCAATTGAAGAACGAGCCGTACACAGACGAAGACGACAAGGCGCTCGAAGACTTGGGAATTTAGGGTTTTGCAAGATTGGCTGCGCCGCACACGCCGGTGCTGTTGGAAGAGGTGCTCGAATGGCTGCAAATAAAGCCGGACGGAACGTACATCGACGCCACGCTGGGAGCGGGCGGACACTCGGAAGCCATAGCGGAGAAATTGACCTCTGGGCGGTTGATCAGTCTGGACCGGGACGCACAGGCGCTGGAGCTGGCGCGGGAGCGGCTCAAGATCTTTGGGGCGAAAGTGACGCTGGTGCACGCTCCGTTCTCGAGGATTGCGGAGGTCGCGCAAGAGTTGGGGATTCCCGGGGTGGACGGGGTCTTGGCCGACTTGGGGGTTTCGAGCATGCAGCTTGATCAAGCCGCGCGCGGATTTTCGTTTCGCGAGGCCGCTCCGCTGGATATGCGGATGGACACTGCCGACGACGAACTGACGGCAGGCGAAATTGTGAATCGATGGCCGGAGAAGGAAATAGCCGACCTGCTCTACCGCGAAGCGGACGAGCACGATTCCAGAAGAATCGCCAAGGCGATCTTACGAGCGCGACCCATAAGGGATACCGCGCACTTGGCAACGACTGTGGCAGGGGCCCGAAAGCAATGGGGAAGGCAGAGACTGCATCCCGCAACAAAAACGTTTCTGGCGCTGCGGATAGCGGTGAATCGAGAGATGGAGGAACTCGGGCAGTTTCTTTCTCGGACCCCAGCTACTTTAAATTCAGGCGGACGCTGTGTGGTGCTGACGTACCACTCGGGGGAAGACCGCCAGGTCAAGCAATCGTTTCAACAGGGAGAGCGTGAGGGCACGCTCAAGGTGCTGACCAAACACGTGATCCAGCCGAGCGAAGAAGAGATCTCGGCGAACCCACGTTCGCGAAGTGCGAAATTGCGGTGCGCGGAAAGAGTCTGAGCATGACGAAGAGAAGAAAAAAAGCGGTGAATACGGAATTTCACACCGTGAAGCGCATCGATAATTCGCGTTTGGTGCGAGCAGCGGAACCGGTACGCATGGAGGGGTTCTATCGCACGGCGGGGTGGAGCGGGGTCATCGCCGTATTCCTGATGTTCTACGTTTACCAGCATTTTCGCTGCATCGATCTGAGCTTTCAGCTTGAGGATTTGAAAGCGCGGCAGACAAAAACACTGGCGCTGAATTCGGCGTTGCGGCTGGAGATCGAAGGGCTACGCGATCCGCGGCGCATTGACGTCATTGCGCGGCGGCATTTGGGCTTGACGGAGCCGCTGCCAACTCAGGTACAGGAATTCGAGACACCTGCGGGCGCGGAAGTTGCCAGCGTGCGCTATGTCCACGCGAATGGCGCGCAATAATTCGCGCCTCTGCGTTGTCGCTTGGGATTTCAGCAACTCACAGTAACTTCCGACCGGAGCGCTTGCCGATCTAAATCCTCATGCGACAAAATCGAGTCCACGTCCGTTTGCTGATGGTCGCTGGCGTGGCTCTACTGTGGACCACGGCGGTATTCGGGCGGCTTTCCTACCTGCAACTCTTTGCTCATGGCGAGTACCTGGCGCGCGCGCAACGCCAGCAGCAGCGCACCATTGAAATCACCCCCAAGCGCGGAATCATTTACGACCGGAACATGCACGCGCTGGCGATGAGCGTGCCGGTAAAGTCGGCGTTTGCCGTACCTGCCGAAATTGCCGACGAATCGATGGCCGCCGGACTGCTTTCCGGTGTGCTGGGCGTGCCGCAGGATGTGCTTCAGGCGCGCATGGCGTCGTCGCGATCGTTTGTGTGGATTTCGCGCAAGCTGCCGCCTGAAAAAGTGGAAGCGATTGAAGCGCTGAATCTCAAGGGAGTTTATTTCCAGGACGAGAATCAGAGATTTTATCCGAAACGCGATTTGGCGGCGCATGTTCTGGGATTTGTCGATCCGGACGAAAAGGGCTTGGCTGGCATCGAGTACCAACTCGACAGTCAGATTCGCAGCAAGAGCGAAAAAATCGTGGTGATGGCCGACGCGCGGCAGCGCTGGTTCGATGGTGGCGAAGCGCAGCGCGAGCGTGGCGCGAATGTCGTGCTCACGCTGGATGAAAAAATTCAGTACATCGCGCAGCGCGAACTGCAAGCGGCCATCGAGAAGACGCATGCGCTTGCCGGCACCGTGGTTGTGATGAACCCCAATACCGGCGAGATTCTGGCCATGTCCAATTGGCCGCGCTTCAATCCGAATGCCGCGAGCGAAGCGCCGGCGGAATCGCGAATGAATCGCGCGGTGGCTGCTCTGTATGAGCCAGGATCGACATTCAAGCTGATTACTCTGGCGGCGGCATTCGATCAGGAAGTAACGCGGCCCGACGAGGTTTTCGATTGCGAGAATGGCGCTATCTATATTGCGGGGCACCGGATCCGCGACCACAAACCGTTTGGCTTGCTGAGTGTTTCGGAGATTTTGGCGAAATCCAGCGACGTCGGCGCGATCAAGATTGCCGTGCGCCTGGGTGCGCCGCGATTTTTCGATTACATCCGCGCATTTGGATTTGGCTCGCCTACGGGTATCGACCTGCCTGGGGAAGGCAAAGGGCTGCTGCACCGGCTGGAAAATTGGAGCGCGATTTCGATCGGGTCGGTTTCGATGGGGCGGGAGATTGGCGTCACGCCGATTCAGTTGGTCACTGCCGTATCGGCTATTGCGAATGGCGGCGTGCTGGCCAAGCCGCACGTTGTGCAGGCCATCAAGCGCGGGGAACGCATTGTTGGACCAGACTCGGTGTATAGCGTAGGAGAGACGCGTCGCGTGATTCGTCCCGAGACGGCGGCGACGCT